>Ga0315278_10000298_pt1 | contig 44510 bp, 36 predicted proteins | sample YL17G06_0_MG_FD_203880 | JGI IMG/M metagenome (GOLD analysis project Ga0315278, IMG submission 203880) | Sediment microbial communities from Yellowstone Lake, YNP, Wyoming, USA - YL17G06_0 | ecosystem: Environmental > Aquatic > Freshwater > Lake > Sediment | place: USA: Wyoming | collected... | reverse complement strand
CGATCCTGAGCGTTGAGAAGAAGTACGCGTTGCAGGGGACGGGCGATACGGGGGAGGGGTATGAGGTGCTGGTTTCGTATACGTACAGGAATCCGACGACGCAGCCGGTGCGGGTGAAGACGATCTTCAACGGGCCGAACGTGCCGGAGGTGGAGAACAGCCGGGACATACCGGAAGTGGTGGTCGGGCTGAACGACGACATGATGGTGTCGCTGGATCATCGGCCTGCGAGCGGCATTACGCCGGAGAAGGGCGTGGTGAGCCTGAAGAGTTCGAAGGGTTTCCCGCTGCTGTGGGCGGGGGTGGCCAGCGCGTATTTCAATGCGATTGTACGGCCGGAGGTGGACAAGCAGGGGAAGAGCTCTGTCGTGGCGGATGTGACGGCGCAGGCGTTGGCGAAGCAAGGGCCGAACGGGGAGGCGTTCATTGCGTTGACGTTTGAGACGGGGGAGGTGACGGTGCCGGCGCGGGGGCAGGTGACGGTGCCGTTCCACGTGTACATGGGGCCGCGGCAGCGGGCGGTATTGAACAAGGCGCACTACACGGCGTTTCCGCTGAGCTACGATAAGGCGCTGGTGCTGACAGGCGGGATGTGCGCGTTCTGCACGTTTCAGTGGCTGATCAACATCCTGGTGTTGATGCTGACGGGGTTTCACTGGCTGTTCGGGGGCTTTGCGGAGGCTGGGGACTGGGGATTGGCGATCATCGCGTTGGTGCTGGTGGTGAGGCTGCTGCTGCACCCGATCACGAAGAGGTCGCAGATCTCGATGAGCAAGATGTCGAGGATGGGGCCGGAGATCGAGAAGCTGAAGCAGAAGCACGGCGACAACAAGGAGGAGCTGAACAAGGCGATGATGGTGTTCTACAAGGAGCAGGGCGCGACGCCGATCCTGGGGTGCCTGCCGATGCTTCTGCAGATGCCGATCTGGATTGCGTTGTGGAGCGCCTTGCAGAGCACGTTTGAGCTGAGGCACGCTTCGTTTCTGTGGGGGTTCACGTGGATGAAGGACCTGGCGCAGCCGGACCGGCTGTGGTTTTTCCCGCAGAAGCCGATCAACCTGTATTTCTTCGCGCTGGATTCGATCAACCTGCTGCCGATTCTGATGGCCGTGGTGTTCTGGCTGCAGCAGAAGATGACGCCGAAGCCTGTGACGACGACGAAGGAGGCGGAGCAGCAGCAGAAGATGATGCAATGGATGACGCTGTTGTTTCCGCTGCTTCTGTACACGGGGCCGAGCGGGTTGAACCTGTACATCCTGACGAGCACGGCGATCGGGATCTGGGAGAGCAAGCGGGTGCGGGATCACATTCAGGCGCAGGAGGAGGCCGAGCGCGCGGGGAAGGTGATCGTGGGCGCGAAAGCGACGCGGGCGTCGCGTCGGCACGCGAAGGACGACCAGGTCGAAGAGCCGAAAAGGGGGGGGCTGATGGGGTGGCTGGCGGGCATTCAGAAGAAGGCGGAGGAGATGCGGCGGGATACGGGGAAGAAATGAAGGGAGCAAGAGGTTGAGGTGGAGCGAGAGGGGCGTCGCGCATCGGCGGTTACTGATATGATCGCGGGCGATACGATAGTGGCGATCAGTTCGGGCAGCGGGGGCAGCGCGCGGATGATCGTGCGGCTGAGCGGTCCGCGGGCGTATGAGATCGTGGGGATGCTGTGCGATGCGGCGTTTTTTGGGGGTCGCGGGGCGGCGCGGACGGTGGTGCGTGCTGGGGAGGTGGAGTCGCCGGGGTGGGTGTACTGGTTCAGCTCGCCGCGGAGCTACAGCGGGGAGGACCTGGTTGAGCTGCACGTGCCGGGGAACGTGCTGCTGGTGCGAATGCTGCTTGGGGAGGCGATGTCGCGCGGGGCGCGTTCGGCGGAGGCGGGGGAGTTCACGGCCAGGGCGTATCTCAACGGGCGGATGGATCTGGCGGCGGCGGAGGGCGTGGCGGCGACGATCGCGGCGCACGGGGCCGCGGAGTTGGCGGCGGCGAGGCGACTGATGAGCGGTGAGCTGTCGCGACGAGTGGGCGGGCTGATGGATCGGCTGACGGAGGCGTTGGCGCTGGTGGAGGCGGGGATCGATTTTTCGGATGAGGCGATCACGTTGATGCCGGCCGAGGAAGTGAAGCGGCGGGCGGGGGAGATTGAGGGGGAGCTGGTGAGGCTGGAGGCGGAGAGCGCGCGGTTTGAGCGGTTGAGCCACGAGCCGCAGGTGGTGCTGGCGGGTCGGCCGAACGCGGGGAAGAGCACGCTGCTCAATGCGCTGGCGGGCGTGGAGCGAGCGGTGGTGTCGGCGGAGGCGGGGACGACGCGGGATGTGATCTGGGCGGAGGCGGCGTTGGAGCGGGGGATGGTGCGATTGGTGGATGCGGCGGGGCTGGCGGAGGAGGAGCCGAGGGGGGATTCGGCCGGGGCGCAGATCGCGCGGCAGATGCACGAGCGAGCGATGGCGGCGGTGGAGGGGGGCGATGTGATTGTGCTGGTGAAGGACGTGACGGATGTGCGGCCGATGTTGAGGCTGAGGCGGCGGGCCGATCTGGTGGTGCTGAGCAAGGCGGATCTTGTGGAGGGGGAGGCATCAGCGTACGGGCGAGACGCCCGTGCTAGGTTCGATGGAGTTGCTGTTTCGGCGAAGACGGGGCGGGGGATGGATGCATTACGGGGGCGGTTGGGGGAGCTGGCGTTAGGACGGCTGGGCGAGGGGGGGACATTGGCGTTGAATGAGCGGCATTTACAGGCGATTGCGGAGGCGAGGTCGGCGATGGAACGAGCGGGGTCGGCGGCGGGCGTGGCGGGGGACGAGGTGGTGGCGTTGGAGCTGCGCGAGGGGCTGGATGCGTTGGGGCGAATCGTGGGGCGGGTGACGGCGGATGATGTGCTGGGGAGGGTGTTTGAGAGGTTCTGTATCGGGAAGTGAGGAAGGCTCGAGGGAAGGGATAAAGGGGAGGGGAGATGCGCGATCAGACCTTGGTGGCTTCCGGGGAGGCGGAGCGCTGGCGGAGGAGGTCGATCTTCTCGCGGACTTCCTGGGCCATGCGGGAGTTGGGGAACTCGGCGACGATGGTCTCGCCGAGGCGGACGGCTTCGGCCCAGACGTGGTTCTTGACGGCGGCGGCGAACTGCTGGCCGAGGAGCATGAGCTTGTCCTTGAAGACGCGGCGGGCGGTGTCCTGCATGGACTCGGCCTCGGCGGGGGTGAGGTAGATGTCGAGCTGCTTGAGGATCTCGATGCCGCCATCGACGTCGTGGCGGGTGACGGCGTCGTTCCAGGCATCGAGGAGCTGCTGTTTGAGGGCCTGTCGGCGGTCTTCGATGTTCTGGGGGATGCGTTGAACCTGAGGGTCGTTGGGGAAGGCGGCGATGAGGCGGTCGGCTTCGCGGAGGGCGAGGGTCCACTGCTCCCCGCGGCAGAACTTGTCGATGAGGGTGAGGGCGTCGGTGATCTGGCGGCGCACATCGGTGTTTCGCTGGATGGCGATTTCCTCGCGGACGCGGTCGGCCTCCTGTTTGTAGCCGAAGACGGTTTCCATTTCGTTGGCCAGCACGAGGGCGGCGTCCCAGTCTTTCCTGGATGTCTCCTCGGCGATGGCACGGCGAAGGGCTTCGCGTTCGCTCTCACGGAAGGCGATGGCCTTGGCACGCTCGCTGATGAGCTGCTGTTCGCTGATCTGGGTGAGGACGGGGGCCAGCGAGCGGATCTGCTCGCTGATGGCGTGGAGGATAGCTTCCTGTCGGGCGGTGGTCTCCTTGCGCGAAGTTTCGAGGTAGAGGGTGAGGGTCCAGGCCAGCAGGACAACGATGCCGGCAAGCAATCCTACGGCCAGGACCATGGGCTGTTCGGGGCGCTTGGCAAAGAGGTAGACGCCCCAGCCGATGAAGAAAAGCGAGAGGATGAGCAGGAGGGAGTAGATCCAGGTGAGAGACGAATTGCTGCGCTGCTGCACAGACACCTCGTGGGTCGGAGAGCCAGGATGATCGGGTCGTTGTGAGGAGTGTAAGTCTGGGGTCGGCGGGCGTCAACGTGTGGTTTGGGCCAGGGCAATCGCGTGCAGGCGCAGGCTCATGGGCCGACGACCGCTGGGAGGCACGTGTTATCGCAGGCGGGCGTTTCCGGACGTTCTGGGAAGAGGGGCGGGGTTTCTTGACCGGCGGCATTGGGGACCGTTACAGTAGGCGGTTTGGGGGCGAGCAATACAACTTGGTTCGTCGCACCCTTTTGGGAGGCTTCGTATGGCCGCTGTCAGTCAACCTGGGTCCAGAGCCGGACTCATCACGGCATTGGTGATCTTCGTGATCCTGTTTTTCATTGCGGCCATCTTCGCCGTCGTGAAGGGCATTGATGACAAGGAGAAGGAGAAGGCGCTTGGGGAGCTGCGGAAGAAGTACCAGGAGGTCATCAGCGAGCAGGAGATGACGGGGCCGGAGTACGGGACGATCAAGGATCTACGGATCCTGGCGGAGAACCGAAGCCGCAGCGTCTTCGACATTCTGTACTCTCAGCGGAATGCCCTGACGACGAAGATCGCGGGACAGGCGATCGGCGCCGCCGAGGCGTTGAACATCGCCAGCCAGGTGGTCCAGGCGAGCAACGAGCGGCTGAAGGCTGCGCAGGTGACGATGCCGGGGACGTCGCTGGTGGGCGCCCTGAACGTTCTGACGGAGGCTGTAGTGAGCAAGCAGCAGCAGTCGGGGCAGCTCTCCGCGCAGCTTGCGGCCAGCAATGAGGAGATGAAAGGGCAGATCGAGACATACAAGGCGGAGCTGGATCAGCACCGCAAGAGTCTCGAGGCAGCGAAGGGGGAGACGGCGGGGGCGCAACAGCAGAGCGCGGCGTATAAGCAGAGCAAGGACGAGCAGGTGGCCAAGCTGGAGAAGGATCTTGTGGACGGCGTCGAGAAGGCTCGCAAGGCTGAGGAGAGCGACAAGGCCTTGGTGAGCGTGAAGGACGCGGACATCAAGAAGCTTCAAAGCGAGGTGCGGTCGCTGGTGGCCAAGCTGGACCGGTATCGGCCGCAGAACATCAGCGACTCCATCATCCGGCAGCCCGACGGGCGGATCGTGCAGGTGGCGCGGAACAACGTCGTGTACATCAACCTTGGGCAGGGCAGCCAGATCACGGCGGGGATGACGTTCGAGATATACGATCGCGAGCTGGGGATACCGAAGACGGGGACCAGCGTGGCCGAGGAACTGCCGAAGGGCAAAGGTTCGCTCGAAGTGACGCGTGTGGGTTCGGGCAGCAGCGAGTGCCGGGTTGTCAGGGCCACGCCTGGGTTGCAGATCGTCGAAGGCGACCTGATCGCGAATTTGATCTACGACGCCAACACGAAGCTGAAATTCAAGATTTATGGCGACTTCGACATGGATCAGAACGGCGTAGCAACGGCCCAGGAAGCGGAGATCGTGAAGCGACTGGTCGCACAGTGGGGCGGCACGCTGAGCGTCGCGGTGGCCATGGACACAGACTTCGTGATCATGGGCAAGGAGCCGACGATACCGCAGTACACGGCGGAGCAGCTCAAGGACGATGCGGGGGCGCAGTACGCCGTCGAGAAAGCCACGAAGGCATTGGCCGAGTACGAAGACGTGCGGACGAAGGCGTTGGACATGCACGTTCCGGTGCTGAACCAGAACCGGTTTCTGTACCTGATCGGGTTTTATGACCAAGCGAAGAAGTAGGCGAGGCCGGGAGCTGCAAGTGGGGAGGTTCTTGGGTTAGGACATAGTTCCGGGCTCGGTTTGACTGGGATGGGCGGGTCAGTATACTAACTGGTTCCGGTGATGTGAGCCGGAGTTGGGAACGGTCAGCGATGGCACAAGTCGATCTCGAGAAGGTGACGAAGGTTTTTCCGGGCGGCATCAAGGCCGTGGATGGCATAGACCTGTCGATCCTGGATCGCGAGTTTGTTGTGTTGGTGGGGCCATCGGGCTGCGGGAAGAGCACGACGCTGAGGATGGTGGCCGGTCTGGAGGAGATCACGGCGGGGATCGTGAAGATCGGCTCGAACGTGGTGAACAATGTTCCCCCGAAGAACCGGAACATCGCGATGGTGTTCCAGAACTACGCTCTTTACCCGCACATGACGGTATACCGGAACATGGCCTTCGGGCTGAAGTTGCGGAAGATGCCGAAGGCGGAGATTCACAGGCGGGTGATGGAGGCCGCGAAGATTCTGGACTTGGAGCATCTGCTGGATCGGAAGCCGAAGGCGTTGTCGGGTGGTCAGAGGCAGCGGGTAGCGGTCGGGCGAGCGATCGTTCGCGAGCCGGCGGCGTTTTTGTTTGACGAGCCGCTGTCGAACCTGGACGCGAAGCTTCGGGTGACGACTCGAGCGGAGCTGAAGCGTCTTCATCATCGTCTGCAGACGACGACGATCTACGTCACGCACGATCAGGAAGAGGCGATGACGCTGGGGGACCGGATCGTGGTGATGAAGGACGGTCGTATCCAGCAGGCGGACACGCCGCTGAGGACGTATAACCATCCTGTGAACCGGTTCGTTGCGGGCTTCATCGGGATGCCGCCGATGAACTTTTTTGATGGTGCGATCAAGGGCGAGAACGGGGGGCTGGTGTTCGAGGAGGGGAAGCTGGCGAACGTGCGAGTGGTGGGTGGTAACGGGGGCGTGAGGGGAGAAGGCCAGGCGAAGCGGAGCGACGAGCCGGCGGTGAGGGTTGGCGAATTGACGCTGCCGGGCACGGGGTTTAGGCTTTCGGTGCCGGAGCAGTTTCGAAGTGTCGTGTCGGGCTGGTCTGGGAAGCACGTGGTGTTGGGGATCCGGCCGGAGCATTTCCACATGCGGCCGGTGGAAGACAGCACATCGGGCGTGATCGAGAACGTGGAGTTGAATGTCATCGAGCCGTTGGGCAATGACATGGATTTATATATGGAGACGTCGCTGCACGACCACGTGGTCGGGCGTGTGGAGGCGCAGTCGGGATTGCAGGTAGGATCACAGGCAAGAGTATATGTGGATTTGCGTAAGATCCACTTTTTCGAACCCGGAGAGACCGGGATGAACCTAAGCCTTGTCAACGAGCCAGCCCATGCACTTGCATAAGCAACAGCATGGACCTGTCGTCGGGGCTGAGCACCGCTTATCCGGAGGATCCGGATGAACGGGTGGGCTTGTTTGCGGGTTCGTTCGAAACAGTGGGCCGCCTGCGTGGTGGCCCAATTTGTTTTAGTTGTCGGTTGTTCGTTGCCAGTTAGCGGCAGTTGATGGTGACAAGTGAATAACAAGTGAATAGAGAGGAACCATGCCGAATCAGGAATTATTGAGGATCGTAGATGGTATTGCCCGCGACAAGAACATCGAGCGGGACCAGATCTACACGGACATAGAGCAATCGATAGCGTCAGCGTTGCGGAAGCAGTTCAACACGGAAGACGCCGCCGAGTTCGCCGTCAAACTGGATCGGCAGACGGGTGATCTGACGGCCACACGGCAGGGCGAGCCTGTTCCGCTGAGCGTTTTGGGGCGTATCGCAGCGCAGACCGCCAAGCAGGTGATGATCCAGCTCATCCGGCAGGATGAGCGTGGGAGCATTTACGAGGAGTTCAAGGACCGTGTGGGGACGATCGTGGCGGGCATCGTTTCGCGGTTCGAGGGCGGAGCGATGATCGTGGCTTTGGGCAGAGTCGAGGCCATCATGCCCAAGAGCGAGCAGATCCCCGGGGAGACCCACCAGGTTGGGGAGCGTGTTCAGGCTCTGATCCTGGAAGTTCGGGACACACCCAGCGCCGTGAAGATCATCCTGAGCCGAAGCCATCCGGAGCTGATCCGGCGGCTGTTCGAGCGGGAAGTTCCGGAGGTTGGGGACAAGACGATCGAGATGAAGGCGTTGGCCCGCGAGCCTGGGCATCGGACGAAGATCGCGGTGTCGTCGATCGACAGCAAGGTGGATGCCGTGGGCGCATGCGTGGGCGTGCGTGGGAGCCGGATCAAGAACATAGTGGACGAGCTGGGCGGGGAGAAGATCGACATCGTGAGGTGGAACGAATCCTCGCAGATTCTCATCGGCAATGCGTTGAAGCCCGCCGAGGTTGCGGAGGTGTCGTTGTGCTTTGAGTTGGGCCGGGCGACGGTGGTGGTGAACGAGGACCAGTTGAGCCTCGCGATCGGGAAGCGAGGTCAGAACGTTCGGCTGGCGGCGAGGCTGACCGGGTGGGACATCGACATTCTGACCCCCGCGGAATTTCAGGCTGGGGTGCAGCGTCTGGACCAGACGCTCAAGAGCGTCGAAGGCGTCACACAGGAGATGGTGGACAAGACGATCGCGTTGGGGCTGATCGACGTGCGGGACATCGAGGAAGTCGGGGTGGAGCCGCTGATGGAAGAGCTGGGGCTGGCGGAGGAAGCCGCCTCGCAAGTCATCGAGCGGTGCGCCCAGGAAGCGAAGATCGTCGCCGTCGAGCAGGAACAGAAGAAGAAGTTGGCCGCCTCTGCCAAGGCTGCGGCCGCCAGCCACCGCGGTGTCGAGGACCTGGCGGTGCTGCGGGCACTGGGCCTCAGGGGCGCCGAAGAGCCGGCCGCGGGGTTGGCAGCCGCTGCGGAGGACAAGGAGGTCGGCGGCGACGGGACGCCGCGGATGCCCGGTCTGATGGAAAGCGCCGAGGGCGGCGCTCCCGAGACGATGGCGCACAAGGAAGGCGCGGTGACGATACCCGAGGATCTGTCTCCGGAGGAGAGGGCGGTGGCGGGAACGGTGGCGGACGGCGATCAGGGGAAGAGCGCCGGGTCTTCGGGCAACGGGGAGGCGGATGCGGCCGCATTGGCGGAAGGTCGCGTGGAGCCGCCTCGGCCGGGGCGACAGGAAACTGAATAGCGATTGCACGGCAGCGGAATGAGCGGTTTTCGAGATGTGGTCTGCGGCAGCGAGAGAAGGTCGGTCGCCGGATGAAGCGGGGAGAGCGAGTGACGGCGGTTTTTTGGAGTCTAAGTTGGCTAAAGCGAAAGGCATTCGAGTCAATCAAGTGGCCAAGGAGCTGGGGGTCCCCAGCAAGCTGATCCTTGACAAGTGCAAAGCCGAAGGCTTGGGCGACAAGGTACCCAATCACATGAGTCTGATGAGCCTTGGCCTGGCAGAGACCGTGCGTGAGTGGTTTGCGAGCGGGGGAGGCGCCGTGGCTACAGCCGTAGAGAGCGCATTCCCGCCGGGCGCGCCGGCCATGCAAAGACCGGTGCGGCGGAAGAAGAAGACGGTGGAGGGAGAGCAGGTTTCCGAGGCGGGGGAACAGGCTGAAGGAGCGGTGAGCGAGGAGAAGCAGCCTGCCGAGATCGGGGAGGCGATCGCGAAGCCAACGGAGGGCGAGCCAACCGAAGCGGTGGTGACAGCAGAGGCAACGGCAGCGGTTGGGGAGGCTCCGGCGGCGTCACTGGTCGCGGAGGCGCCGGTCGTTGAATCGCCCGTCGCGCCGGCGATTCCGCCGACAGCGGAGGCTGCGACAGCGGTGGAAGCGGCGGCGCAGTTGCCGGTTGCGGAAGCTGCTGTCTCTACTGCGGCAGCAGCGGAAGCCGGGGCAGCGCTGGAGTCGCCCGTAGCGGCAGTCGCGGCGGCTGAGGCGCCGGCGGCGGTCGAGCAGGTGCGTCAGGCCAGACCGACGATCACTCTGGCTAACCGCGGAGAGGTTCGTCCGGCGCGAGCGCCGGTGAAGCCTGCGCCGAAGCTGCACAAGCCGTCGCCCGCCAAGATCCAGGGTCCGCGGATCGTGCGTGAAGAGCAGCCGGACGTGGTTCCGACGCCGCGTCCGCGGCGAGGCCCCGCGACGCCGCTGACGCCCAGTTTCGTTCAGGCGCGGCCGCAAGGCGGGCGCGGCGTCAAGACGGCGAGCACCGACGAGGAGCCAGACGAGGCAATCGAGGCCAAGAAGAAGGGCAAGAGCGGACGGACTCTTTCGTCTCGCCGACGGGGTCCGGATGGACGGCGCGGCGAAGCGATGGAGAAGCTCAAGGAATACACGGAGGCCGACCTGATTGAGCGGAGGGACCGTCTCGCCGCGGCGAGCAGCTATCGCGCCGGTTTTGACAGCGATCTAAAGAAGAAGTCGGAGCGCGGGCATCACGCCACACCCAAGAGCATCATCCAGAAGGGGGAACCCGTCGAGATCAGCGAGCCGATCACGATCAAAGGGCTTTCGGCGGCGTTGTGCGTGAAGAGCAACGCGATTCTGCTGAAGCTGGTGAGGCAGGGGTTGAACGCGAACATCAACCAGTCTTTGGACCGGACGACGGCAGCGGCGTTAGCCATGGAATACGGCATCGAGTTGAAGATCCTCGAGGAGACAACCCTGGAGGAGGAATTGGACAAGGAAATGGCATCGCGATCGGCCGCACCGGCGAATCCTCAGCCGCGGGCGCCGGTGGTGACGATTCTCGGTCACGTGGACCACGGCAAGACGAGCCTGCTCGACAAGATCAGGAAGACGAACGTGGCGGCGGGCGAGGCGGGCGGGATCACGCAGCACACGGCGGCGTGGATGGTGTCGGTCGGGAAGAAGCGAGTGACGTTCATCGACACCCCCGGGCACCAGGCGTTCACGAGCATGCGGGCTCGCGGCGCGAACATGACGGACGTCGTGGTGTTGGTGGTTTCGGCCGCAGACGGAGTTCAGCCGCAGACGATTGAATCGATCAACCACGCGCGGGCCGCGAAGGTTCCGATCGTCGTGGCGATGAACAAGATGGACCGTGCGGACGCGAATCCGGAGATGGTTCTCGGTCAATTGGCCAAAGAGGGCCTGAACCCTGTTGAGTGGGGCGGGGACACGGAAGTGGTGCGTACCAGCGCCACGACCGGTCAGGGCATACCCGAGCTCATCGAGATTCTCGACTACCAGGCGGAGCTTCTGGAGCTCAAGGCCGATTCCGCGGCTCCTGCGCAGGGGACGGTTATCGAGGCCTGCGTGGATGAAGGGCTTGGTGTAGCCGCCACCGTGCTGGTGCAGGACGGCACGCTCAAGGTGGGCGACATTTTCCTCGCGGGGCCCGGTTACGGGCGTATCCGCAGTCTTGTGAACGATCGCGGGGAGATGATTCCGGAAGCCGGGCCCTCGACACCCGTCATTGTGAGCGGACTGAACGCATTGCCGATGGCCGGGGACCGGTTCTCGGTCGTCGACGATCTGGAGCGAGCCCGCGCCATTGCGGAGGAACGCCAGAACCGCGCGAGGCAGTCGCAGTTGGGGGCGCAGACCCGCGTGACGGTTAGTAACTTGCTGGCCACGATGAAGGCTAACCAGATCAAGACGATCAACCTCATCGTGAAGGCGGACGTACAGGGCTCCGTGGAGACTCTGTCGAAGACCGTCACCGACCACAACACGGACGAGGTAAGGGTGCAGGTCATCCACGCCGCGGTGGGGCCGATCAACGAGAGCGACGTGGAACTAGCGGCGGCCACGCGCGACGTGAACAGCAACACGGTCATCATCGGGTTCCACGTGGTTCCCGACGAGGCCGCCCGACAACTCGCCGAACAGCGGCACGTGGAGGTCCGGCTGTATCGGGTGATCTACGAGATTCTGGACGATTTGAAGAAGGCATTGTCCGGGATGCTTGAGCCGGAGATCCGCGAGAAGCTCCACGGGCATGTGGAAATCCGGCAGATCTTCAAGGTCAGCCGCGTGGGCAATATCGCAGGGTGCATGGTCACCGACGGGCACATTCAGCGTGGCAGCAAGATCCGCCTGGTTCGCAACGGGACGGTCATCGTGGAGGACCTGGCGCTGGAATCGCTCAAGCGTGTCAAGGACGACGTCAAGGAAGTCAAAGCCGGATTCGAGTGCGGGTTGAAGATCGCCGGGTACGATGACATCAAGCTCGGCGACCGGTTGGAGGGCTACAGTCGCGAGCTGATCCATCGGACGCTGTAGAAACAGTGGTCAGTGGTCAGTCTGCGTACAGGCAGCTGACAACCAACAACTCTGAACATGATCATTGGAGTACTTCAACTGGAGTTATCGATCGGGGATGCGATGTCGCTCAAGGACAAGCGTCGGGTGGTTAAGAGCGTCAAGGACCGGATCGCGCACGGGCATAACGTCTCGGTCGCGGAAGTCGGGGCCCTCGACGAGCACCGGCGGTCCGTCCTGGGCATCGCGATGGTGAGCAACGACAGCCGCTACGTACAAGGCGCCTTGAGCAAGATCGTCGATTTTGTGCGGGCGATACGCAATGTGGACCTGATGGATTACCAGATGGACCTGCTGTGAGCGGTCGTTAGCTGTGAGCGATGAGGTTTGAGCGTTAGTCGCCGAGTTTGGGAACCTGAGCCATGTCACGTCGCACTGAACGTCTTGCGAGCATCATCCGGCAGGAGCTGGCGATGATCATTCAGCGGGAGCTGAGCGATCCTCGCCTGCGGGGGTTTCCCAGCATCACGCGGGTGCAGGTGGCGGCTGACCTTTCGATGGCGGACGTTTACGTGACGATCATGGGCTCGCCAGGCCAGCAGACCGCGGCGCTGCACGCGTTGCAGCACTCGGCGGGCCTGATGCGCACACGGCTCACCAAGGCGCTGACGATCCGGCAGGTGCCCTTCATCAGGTTCCACATGGACGAGGACCTGAAGAGGGAGCTGGAGCTGCTGGGGCTGCTGGCCAAGGTGGCGGCGGAGAACGCCGAGAGCGACCGCAGACGCGACGAGCAGGCACAGGCCCTGCAGGAGGCAGTGGAGCCGAAGGAGGCGGACCAGGAGCCAGGCGAACAGGGGCAGGATTAGAACCGCGGGCAGCGATGTCCGCTGGCCGGGATCGGCGAGCGCCGTTGCGGGTCCCATGTGATGAAGAGGCAGGAGTGCGTATGAGGATAGGAATCGCCCGATGAAGAACGCCACGAAGTACGCGGAGACGCTGAGGAGCCTGTTCAGGTCGTTGCTGAAAGGGGGCAAGCCGCCGGTCCCGGCGCGGATGGAGCCTCTTCTCGCGTTGGTGCGCGGAGGCATGTCGTACGACGTCTGCGACGCGCGTGCCGACGAGGCGATGCGGTGCATCGAGCGGGAGTTCGTGAACCTCAATGAGCTGCGTGTCGCCACGGAACTGGAGGTACACGAGCTGCTGGGCGTGAAGTACCCGGCGATCGAGGACCGGGTGGAGATGATCACCGGGTGCCTTAACGCGATTTTCGAAAGGGAGCACACGCTCAGCCTGGATCGGCTGAAGACGGTCAGCAAGAAGGACGCGCGCCAGTTCCTGCAGGAGCTGCCGGGGATTCACCCCTTCGTCGAGGCGTACGTGACGCTGTTCGCCTTTGAAGGCCTCGCTATCCCGGTCGATGACGAGACACTGGCCTATCTGCGTGCAGAGGGGGTCTTCGGCGAGAAGACGACGCTGGAGGAGGCCCAGAGGTTCATCGAACACACGATCAAAGCCGAGGAGTACTACGACTTCTTCGCCTGCATCCGGCGGGGCGTCTACACGGAAGGGGCCAAGCGTAAGAAGGGCAAGGCGTGACAACGGGCGCGTGCCGCGTCCGATGTGCGGCGCGGTGCTGTCGGAGGGGGGGCAACGTTGCAGCAGGATGTGTCCGCTGACGTTATGGCAGACAGACGAAAGGAGGCTCACATGCAGGTCCGGGCATCGGCATTGAGGCAGTTGCTGTTGGTGATTGTCGTCGGGGGGACCGTTTGTTGCGCGGCAGTCGTCAGGGCGAAGGAGGCCGCCAGGCAAGAGGGAAACGCACAGGGTCAAGGCGCGCGTCTGGCCGATCGCGTGGACCTCCAGGCCGCAGTGCAGCAGGTTTCCGAGCTCATTCTCGACCTGGCCACGGATCAGCAGAAGGCGAGAGTCCAGGAGATCCTGGACAAGACCCAAGAGGCGATCAAGGCCCTGCGGGATGATCTCGAGGCGAAGCCCGATCAGCGGCGGGCGATTGCGCAGAAGCTCATGCAGACCGTCCAGGACATGCGGACTTCGCTCAATGAGATGCTCTCCCCGGAACAGAGGGAGAAGCTGAATGAGATCATGCAGGCGGCTCGCTCGCAGGTGGGATTGCAGCTCCTGCGGCTTGAGCGGAAGCTGGCCAAGCTCATCCTCACCGACGAACAGAAGCTGAAGATGGACGAGCTGAAGAGCGAAGTGCGGGAGCAGATGCAGGCCATCCGGCAGGAAGTCGCCGCTGACCGCCAGGGTGCGGCCCAGAAGGTGCGAGAGTTGACCCAGTCGCTTCGGCGGAGGCTGGCGGAGATATTGACCGCCGACCAGCAGAAGGAGCTTCGCGAGTTGATGCGGCCGGCCGGCGGCGAAGGCAAGCCGGAGCCGCAAGGCGAGACTGCGCGGAAATGATCCGGATATCGGTCGCGCGGCGCCACTCCTTCGGGTGAGCGAGAGCATTCACCGTGAATTCCGGGGGGTTGTCCTTGTCAGGGCAGGCGGTAGAATGAGCGCGGGATGCATTTCGCGCGGGAGTCGCCGTGAGACCGACTCTGCTTGATATTGCCAGGGCTACACATACCAGCGTGAGCACGGTCAGCCGCGTGCTGGCGGGCGGCGTCAGCGCGGCGCGGATGAGCCACGACACTCGGGTTCGGGTGCTGGAGGCGGCCAATCGGCTGGGGTATCGGCCGAATCTCGTAGCGCGCTCGTTGCGTACGCGGCGGTCGCAGACGGTGGCGCTGCTGGTGAGCGACATCGCCAACCCCTGGTTCGGGCAGATAGCCAGCCTGATTGAGCAGAGCCTTCATCACCACCGCTATTCGCTTGTGCTCTGCAACAGCGGCGAGGATGAGGAGCTGGAGCGTGAGTACCTGCGGCTGCTGCCGGGGAAGGGGATTGACGGTCTGATCGTCGTGCCGGTGCTGCACAGCCGCAAGGCGCTGATGGAGCTCTTGCCGGCGGGTCTTCCGCTCGTGGTGCTCGATCGTCCGATTCCGGGCATCGCGTGCAGCGTATCGAGCGACCAGGAGCAGGCTGCCGCGATCCTGTGCGCTGCGTTGGAGCGGGCGGGCGTGAAGAGGGTAGCGATGGTCTGTGGCCCGCAGCGGATCGTAACGCACCGGCGGCGTTGCGAGCTTGTCGCCAGCCGGTTCGAGGTCATTGCCTGCCATGAGGGGCCGGCCCAGCGCGACACCGGCCGGAGGGCATACATCAAATTCCTGCACATCGAGGCGGATGCCATCGTGTGCACGAACAACTTTCTGGGCCAGGGGGTGATCGACTCGCTGGCCGACGCGGAGTGTCCCCCGACGATCGGATGTTTTGACGAGATCGCGCTGATGGATCTGCTGCCGGTGCCGATCGTGTGCAGCGTTCAGGACGTGCCGCTGCTGGCTGAGGGATGTGTCCAGCAACTGCTGCCGCAGCTCAGAGGGGAGCTGACGAAGCCCCAGCCGCTCGTGCTGCCGACGCGGGCGGTGCCCAACCGGCGGTTTCAGGCTCTGCTGATGCAGCGGAGGGAATCGAGCGCGGCGCCTGGGCAGTAGATGGGGGTCCGGCACGCGGTTGGTCTTCGGCGACGTCTTGTCACCCATTTTACTTTTCGCGTCCGCCCCCTTAGCTTTCCGGCAAGCAGCGGGGTGGTGCATTCTGAATATGAACGCGGTTCTGTTGCTGGCTCTGGTGTTCACGACGCTTCTCATGATGCTCATCGAGCGTCGTGGCGCCGCCGTGACACTGCGACTGACCTTCAAGGGCGATCTGAAGCGGGAAGGCCGTTGGTTTGCGCAGTATGGCCAGGGCGCCTGCGCCGTCGTGGCGGCGTTGATCATGTGGCGGCTGGACTCGCGGCGGATTCACGGCTTGGGGGTGTACGTGCCGATGCTGGTTGCGGTTTTTCTGGCGGGCCTTATCGCGGTGGCTGTGAAGCGTCTTGTGGGCCGGGTGCGCCCAGGGCGCGAGCTGGCCGGGCGTTTTCTCGGTCCGTCGCTGCGTCACGCCAACTTCCGCGAGAGCTTTCCCTCGTCGCACACGGCCAGCGCGGTGGCCATGACGGCGATGCTGGCGCATTTGTACCCCCCTGCCGCGGCCATTTTCTGGGTGCTGGCGGGAATCTGTGCCGCACTGCGTTACCTCATGGATGCGCACTGGCCGAGCGACGTGCTGGCGGGGTTTGCACTTGGCTACGGCGTGGCGTGGGCAACGTTGGCGGTCATCGGAGCGTGATCGATCTGTGCGATACGACCTATCCAGCGTGGCCGATCATCTGGCCGAGGCGTTGCGCCTGGCGGAGGAATCGTTGCGTCTGGACCAGGCTGTATACGGGCTGGATTCCAGGGACGAGCTTTCGTTGCACGAGCTGCTGGCGGCGGATCTGTCGGGGCCATATGAGGTGGCGAGGGAGGTTCATTACCCATCGTCGCCGAGGGCCAGCCGCAGCGAGCGATTGCGATGCGATCTGGTCCTGACGCCAAGAAACTCGCCGCTCCGTCGCGACACCGCCACGGCGACGCTCTTTGACCCGCCAAGGCAGTGCGATCCGTGCGACGCGTTGTGGCTGGAGGTGAAGGTGGCCTACCAGTTCCGCGAGGGCGGCGTCCGCCACAGCGGGTACGGGGACCAGTGGCAATCGGCGGTCGTCGAAGACCTCCGCAAGATGGAACAGGACCCGTTGATTCACGAGGCGGCGCTGGTGTTGATCGTGTTCAACGAATCCGAAGCCATTCTCGACAAGGACCTCGATCTTTTCGAGACCGTCCTGACTCTTCAGGAAGTGCTCGCCGGCTTCCGGCAGGTGCGAAGTATTCCGATCCTGGATCGGATCGGCCACCGCCTCTGCACGGTCGCGTTATGGCCGACAATCCAGCGGCAAACGGAGTGATCACTCCTTCTTCTCCGCGGGCATCATCGCCACGACCCCCGGCTTGGAGCCGCCGACGACAACGTGGCGTCCGTCGGGCAACAGAGCGACCTTGTGTGACCCGCCGAGCCCCTCCACGTGACGGCTTGCGAGCTTGCGGCCACTGGCGATATCCCACAACATCAACTCATCGTTCGATCCCGTCAGCAATCTTGACGCGCTGCGAGAGAAACTCGCGTGGTTCACGGCCCCCTGATGCCCTTCGAGCCGATGCAACTGGGCCATGGCATCGACGTCCCACAGGCAAGCGGTCTTGTTATCACACCCGAGCACCGCCAGCCGGCCGTTGGCGGAGAACGCGGCGCTGATCACGGAACCAGTGTATGCCCTGTGACTGGCAAGTTGCTGAGCGTTCCTGATGTCCCAGACGTGGATGAATCCGTCGTATGTGATGGCCATAACCCGATTGCCGTCGGCTGAGTAGCCCAGGGCACGCGCGGCGCGTCCGGCATGCGTGATCACGCCCAGTTCCTTGGAGTTACTGAGATTCCAGACACGGATGCTTCCGTCGACGGAGTCGCTGAGGGCGGTCAGACCATTGGGAGCCACGGCCACGTATTCGATTTTTCGCATGAAGCCGTCGGCGCTCGTGAGAGGCGTGCCTTGCCCCGTGTTGAGATCCCAGACGCTTACGCTCCATGAGGTGGTGACGACACGACTGCCGTCAGGGAGGAAGCAAGCCGCCGCCACGTCAGTATTGCCGAAGCTGCGTAGCTCTTTGCCGGTCTGGGTGCTGAAGAGTCGCAGAACGCGGTCTGAGGCGCCAAAGGACAATATCTTGCGCCCGTCAGGAGATGGCACGACCAACTGCAGCTCGCCCACATCGGCGGGCAAGGGCAACACCATGCCCAGGACACTGCTGGCCGGGAACAGATCGACCGTGGTCTCCTCGGCAATCTGAGCAGGCGGCTGGCCCAATACCCAGCGGTGCTCCTCGAACACCTCGCTTCGCTTCAGCCGTTCTCTCCAGAGCATCACGGCCGGCGGCGAGATGAACAGCAGGCCAATGGCGATCCAGAGCAACCGGAGAAGCGTCCTTTTCATGGTTGATCCCGATCGTCCGGCGACGGTCTGGTCTGGTCAAGGCGGTTCCGCAGCTCTTCGGCTCTGAGCGTCAGATCGGCCATTTTCTGGCGAGCCGTGTGGATCGGCTCCAGGAGATCGGCGGACCACTGGACGACCTGGCCGGCAAGGCTCAGGGCAGGGTCAAGGGTGTCGGTGCTTCTCCATCGCTGTAGAGCGCGGTCCACGCGTCGCTGCTCGCACCACCTGAGGATAAGCCAGAGCAGGATGAAGTAGATCGCCAGGAACACGACGTTCTTGATCAGGTAGCTGACGCCAAGTACCTGCACAGCCAGCAGAGCGACGCCACTTGCGCCTTTGATCCACGCCTCAAGGATCGGCTGTGCAAAGGGGAACCAGACAACTGCGCCGAAGGTGAGCAGGAGGCGTATCGCAGCTCCGAGCACGCCCCACGATCGGAGGCCCGATCGGATGACGGCGCGCTGGCGTTCGATGGTGGCGGCGAGGCGCTGATGCAACTTCGCCGCCGCGTGTTCGGCAGGGGCGGCCTCCCAGAGCTTTCGATCGCCGTACAATCGCCCGACGGGCGGGAAAGACTGCTGCAGAGACGCGAAGGCGGACTGAAGCGATGCGGCAAGCGAAGGCGAGGCGCCCCCTCCGCCGAGATCGCGCAGGCGAGTCTGCACGAGTTCGTCAGCCGCCCCCAGCCCATGCACAGCAGACCAGCGCACCCGCAGCACGCCGAGCAGCGGTCCCACCAGCAGGTTGATGATGCTGACGATCGGCCAGCGCTTGACGCGCTGCTGCATCAGTTCGTCGGCCAAAGCCATCCGATGGGCCGGATCGTCCAGGAGGCGAGGAATGACCGAGTCAATCAGCGGCACGCCCACGCGCGAGGCCAGTTCCTCCTCTGCCGCGTTTTCCAGACGATCGAGCGCCGCCAGACGCTGCTTGAGGTCCTGCTCAACCACCCAATCGTTGAGCGACTCCGCCTGCCGGTGCATGGCCCAATGCTGGGACACACGGATCGCCTCTTGCGATCTCTCACGGGCCAGCATCGCCCGGAGAGCCGGCAGGTCATAGCGATCGGGATGCGCGGCGCTGATCAGCCAGACACGAGGCGCCTGGGGCAGATTCAACTGTCGCGCGACACGCTGGCCGTAGTCCTGGCCGATCTCGCGGACGGCGGCTTCGCTCTCAGGACCGGCAACCTGGTCCACCTTGTTGAGGCAGAAGATGAAATTACGCGGCGCATTGCCCGCGGAGACCACGGCCAGCAGTTGCTGGGGGCGCTGGTCGGCGTATTTTTCGACGCTCTGCAGGAAGAGGGGAAAGAGCATGTGCCGGAGCATGCGGCGGGTGGTCTCGTTGTGCCGCTCATAGTGGCTGTCGATGTCGGGCAGATCAAGCAGGACCTGGCGGCGCAGCTGCGCGACATTGTGGGTGACGATGCGATATCGCCCTGGGATTTGGGCCTCCAGGAGGGCGTTGAGCGTCTGGACATGGTCCTGGTGAGCGTACGCGACCGCGATTTCGGTGCCCGGCCCGCCGGAGGATCGGGGCGTGATCTCCTGCCCGACGAGAGCGTTGACCAGCGTGCTCTTGCCGACCTCTTTGCCGCCGATCAGGCCGATGAGATACACCGCGTCGTCCTGTCGCAGCGCGGACTGATCCAGCAGCGGGGCATCGTCGTGCAGCAGCGGCGGGCGATCGACGCCGGTCTGCTGAACGATGTCATCGACGAGTTGGCGGTACTGGTGGATCATTCGGCCTCCCCTGCCTGGCCGAGCGACTCGGCAACTGCGTCAGCAACCTGGCTGAGTCTCCGCAACTCGTTGGCGGGGGGCGCCTGGGTTTCCAGCCAGGCGATGACACTGTCGATCTGCCTGCGTGCCAGGTCCGCGAATCGCCGCCCGATCTGCCGGTTCGTCAGCCGCGTGCGGCTGGTCACCTCGTTGCTCAGCTTCTCTCCCAGCCACGTAGCCAGACTGAACGAGCCGAGGATCGCCAGGTCAATCGGGCCGAACAAGGCGCCGTGTGCGGCAACGATGATGGCCAGGAGATACGGCGTGGCTTCCGACCACTTGGTGAGCGTCTGTCCGCCGGGCAGGGCACGGAGCAGTCTTTGCAGAATGGCGGTATCGCGCGGGGTGGCGTGCCAACGCTGCTCAAGCCAGAGCTTCAGTTCCGCCAGTTCCTTCTCGGCGATGCTGGCAGCCTCCGCCGCGTCGATCTTGATTTGCCGGTACGCGTCGGAGCAGGTGTTGAGCCACTGACGTGCTCCGAGGCTCTCCCTGAGCAGATCGTCGATCCGGCTTTGCAGGATGGTGAACTGATCGGCCAGTATCCTGGGGAAGTCCGGAGGCGCCGGCGAGGTCGGCTGAAGCGGTGGCTCGATGCCAGGCGGTCGCCCACGGACGAGCAAGTCCCACGCGGTGCGCGGCAGCCCCAAGAGCAACTTCGGCACCTGTCGCGCGCGCTGGAGCATGCGATGCGGACCCATCAGGTACAGGATGCTTTGCTCCTGCAGATGTCGTTGGAGCTGCTGGGTCAGGGGGCTGACATCGACGCCCGGCGCCGGCGCATTCATCGCCCGCAGCACGGAGACAAGCCCGTCGATTTCCCGACGGCGCTGTAGCAGCGGCTGGAGGATTTGGTCCTGCAGCCGCCCCACGAGATCGCGGACGCGGTTTGCGGTTCCTTTGCGGAGCAGGTGCGGCGGCTGGCTTTGCAGGACGCGGCGTACCCCCCCTACCGCGGTCCGCAGGCTGGCCAGGTTGCCACCGCCCGGCGGTTCGTACGCGGCATCGTCCCGGGGAATCGCAAACACCTGCGTATCGCTCCACCCCCGCTCGGCAAGCTGTCGGCGGTAGTCTTCGAGCACCGCCTGCTCCTCGCACTTGTTCATGACGAAGAGCGAGGGCAGGCCATAACGGCGGGCCATGCGGTAGTACGGCAGCACTTCGGTCATCTGATACTTTTCGGGGGTCACGAGAAACACGGCCGCCTGCGCCCAGCGGAACGCCCGGTCGGCTTCGGCATGATGTTGCGGCTGATCGCCATCCAGGTCGCAGGTATCGACGATACAGGCGTCCTGCACGACAGGGCGGTCGAGCGCGACGATGGTCAGCGTGCCCGGCCGTCCGCGAGCGGGCATGGCATCAGGCGTCGCGGTGAGGTGCGGGAGGCCGAGCCACTCGGGGGGTATGTCCCCGACTGTTCGGCAGATGGCAATGGCCCCGCTCGTGAAGGTCCGCCGCACCGATGCCGCCGACACCTGGGCATCCAGCAGACGATTGACCACCGTGCTTTTTCCCGTGCCCGTGCCCCCCAGTACAACGACGAGGGGCGGGCGATCGCTGCCGTTCAGCAGGTGAAACATCGCAGCCTGGCAGTCGCCCTGCCACCGCTCGACGGAGCTGCGTAGCGCAGCGGGGCAGGCCAGCTTGTCCAGCTCCCTGCCCAAGTCGGCTACGCTGGTGGCGAGTCTGTCCATTTCCGTGGGCATCAGATAACAAGTTAGGCATGAGCCCGCGAAAGTGCAAATCGCAGCCGCACCGCATCAGACGCCGGGTTTCTTCCGCAGGACAGCCAGCAGCGTCGCCCCCGCCGTGGGGAAACGGGTTCTCAGATACTCGTCATATCGCCGCGCGAACCTGTTGCTCGACATGACCGCGTCCCCCAGATGGTTGTACGTCTCGATCAGTTCCAGCTCGAAGCCTGGCAGGATTTCCTGAATGTCGATCCCGCGTTCACGATGGATTCCCCCCGCCGTCGGCGAATGAACATCCACAATCCCGGTCATCTCGTCCACCGTCAGAGGCATGGAGATCAGCCCCTCGGTCATCAGCCGGCGGTTGACCTCGCTGACGGTCTGCCCATGCGCCGCGATGGGCGAGCTGACTGGTCGGAGGAGGCGGCGCACGAGATCGATCAGATGCAGGCGGCGGAGCAGAGAGCCGGCCGCGCGTCTGGGGCTCAGCAGAATCGCCATCATCCGGCTGTTGTGCCAGAGGAACGGATGCTGGTAGAAATGGCGATTCGGTTCGTGGGCGATCACCACGCGCCCATCTACTTTCAGCACTCGGCCGATTTCTCCCAGGAAACCCCGCACGTCCGGGACATGATGTAGAACCGAGTTCATCGTCACAAAATCGCACGAGGCCTTCTCGATCGGAATGCGATGGCCATCGAGCTTCATATACCGGCACTCACAGGGCAGATTCTGCTGCTCGATACTCCGGCGGCAGACATCCAGCATCCTGGCCGAGAGGTCGGAACAGATCATGAGATCGCCGGTCTTGAGGAATGGCCCGATCTGGGTTGCGACGAACCCCGTGCCGCAGCCGACGTCCAGGACGCACAGCGGGATGGGATGGGGGGCGATGAACTGCTGGCCGATCCAGCGCCATCGGGCCGACTCACGCTCGAAGATTTCCGGGTGCTTGCCGGCGTACTCCGCTTCTTCCACATCGTGGTAGATCTCGTTGGCGCGCAGGACCAACTGTGCAGAGAAGGCCATGCCGCAGGATACCACGGAATGGGCCCTGGGCGCAGCACCTGCTGCCTTGGAGGGAGGCAGTGCTGATGGTACCGTGATGGCGTGCTCGCTCAGGATGATCGTCGCATCTCGCGGTTCTGGCTGGCGTCTCTGCTGGTCGCGGCCTTGGCGTTGCGCCTGGGGTGGGGATTCGTGCTGCCTGCCGAGGAGGAGACTCTCAAGGGGCTGCCGGACCAGGCGGGATACCTGGAGATGGCGCAGAACCTCGTGCGGGGACAGGGCCTCATGTGGGTGGACAGGCGATTTGACGACCAGACCTACGCGGTGCGGATGCCCCTCTACCCGCTGCTTGTGGCCGCGTGCGGCGCGAGCGTCCGTGCACTCCGCGTCGTGCAGGCTTTCATCGACACATCGACTGTTCTAGCCATCTACCTTCTCGCCCGGCGATGGCTTGGCGCCCGGCCGAGCATTTTCGCCGCCGCGATCGTGGCGGTTGATCCGTTCCTCATCTACTTTTCGGGGCTCGTTCTCACGGAGACGCTGTTCACGGCGATGCTGTGCTGGTCGCTGGCGCTCCTGGTCACACGCCGAAGCTTCCTGTGGGGCGGCCTGGTGCTGAGCATGTCGGTGCTGCTCAGGCCGTCCGCTCTTCTGCTGCCGGTGACGGCGGGGATTGCTTCGGCACTGGCTAATCGCCCGCGCCTGGCATCGACATCAAGGGGCTGGCCGCTTCCGGTGGGGACGACGATGCTGCTGCTGTCGCTGCTGGCGCTGCTGCCGTGGGCGATCCGGAACCGGACCGTTCTCGGCCGCTGGATCTGGACCACGACCAACGGCGGATTCGTGGCCTATGATGGATTCAATGACGACGCAACGGGCGGCAGCGACCAGAGCGCTCTGTCGTCGCTGGAATGGAACAGCCGCCTGCGACGCCTCAGTGAAGTGCAGCGTAACGACCTGCTCCAGGAAGAGGCGTGGCAGTGGATCGAGAACACATGGCGAGAGCGACCTCGGCGTCTGTTTGAGCTCACAGCGGCCAAGATCGCCCGCACGTGGAGCCCGGTCCCGCTCAGTGCGGAGTTCGGTTCGCGGCGGATGTATAAGGCGGCTGCGATGGTTTATACGATCCCCTTCGCCCTGCTCATCGTAGTTGGTTTATGGAAAGGGATCGTGCCGAGAGCGGGCAAGGTGTTTCTGGTGTTGCCCGCGGTCTATATCACGCTTGTTCACGCGATGTCGATCGGGTCGCTCCGTTATCGTGTGCCGGTTGAGCCGGCGATGGCGGTGCTGGCGTCGGCGGGGGCTTTGGCGGTTCTGAGCAGTCTTCGCCTCCCGAGCTGGCGGCGTAGCGACCCCGTGCCAAGGAGCACGGCCCCTTAAGGATTCGTGAGCATGACCCGCTCCAGCGGCAATTCCGGTCCAGCGTCTGGCGGGGCGCCGGCTCTTCGCCTGCCCCGGCGCAGGCACGGCCGCCGCAGACAGATCGCCCTTCTACTCCTCCTGCTGTCCCTGCTAGCCATCATCTGCGGGTACTGGATCGTCACCGACCCCAGCCGCGTGCGGCCCATGGCCGAGCACTACCTGTCCAAGATTGTGGGCGGGCGCGTACACGTCAAGAGGGCGTACCTCTCGCTCTTCGAGGGGCTTCGCCTGGAAGGCGTGCGCGTTTACGTCGGCGACCCGGCGAGGCCCGACTCGCTCGTGTTCTCTGCCCAGAGATTCGACGTTCGCGCTCGCCTTTGGGCGCTGCTCAGCGGGCGACTTGAAGCCACGAAGATCATGGCGCTCGACCCTCACGTCCACGTCTGCGAGAACCTTGACGCCGACGAGGACAGCCGCTGGAACTACTTTCGGCTGGAGCGTCCCCAGGTGCCGGAAGCGCCCACCGCATCCGACCGCCCCATTGCGTTGCCCGAGATTATGCTTCGCGCCGGCATGATCGAGTACGCCCGCATCAGAGGCGGACGCTACGAAGCCATCGGCGTCATGGCCATCGATGGCCAGCTCACGCCCGATATGCGCACAGGAGCGACTGCCCGTGCGAACCGGTACCTTTTTGAGTTGGACAGTCGTGCTGGAGGCCTGCCGATCGGGCCACATCTCAGCGGGACGATCGATATGGACGGTCCCTCGGTCAGCGCCAGCCTCCAGAACGTGGAGTTCAGCCGCACCGTGCGTCTGATGCTTCCCTCCGAGGTGCAAACCTGGTGGGAGGCGCACCAACTCTCCGGCCAGATCCGGATTCCCAGGTTCCAATACACCCTGGGCACTCGCGGCCGAGCGTCCGCCTTCCACATCGAAGTGCAACTCGACGGGGTGCAACTGGCCATCCTGCCCGAGGAGATGCTCGGCACTCAGGACTACCGGCGTATGTCGCGGTTCCGGCCTTGCTTCCAGTTGGGCAACCTCGCCGACATCGGCTTCGTCGGGCGCACCGACTGGATCGAGTCCGCGCTCCAGCCGCAACCGGTCTGGCTCAGCAATGTCAGCGGCCTGTTGGTCTTCACCCCCCAGCAGATACGAATCGCCGGCCTGACTGGCAAGATTGCGAATACACGAGTGTCGCTCGAGGGCGCGGTCAGCGGCTACCACGCCGACGCTGCCCTCTCGCTGCGATTGGTGGCCAACCATGTTCAGGTTCCTCCCCGGCCACGTTACCTTGCCTCGCTGCCCCCCGCGGTGCGCAAGGTCCACAAGGACTTTCAGCCGCACGGGCAGGCGAGCCTCGCCTTCGAGATCCGACGCGACGAGCGAGGCGGCGCACTGCGGACCACCGGGGAAGTCAACGTTCTCAACGGCGCGTTCAGCTTTGACGAGTTCCCCTATCCGCTCCACGGGATCACCGGCACGATCAGGCTCGGCATCGACCCTCGCACGCGCGAAGACCGCATTGATCTGCTGAATCTGCGTGGTTTCGGCCTTGAAGGCACACGCAATGCGCACAACGGCATCACGGTGAACGGCTGGGTCTCGCCTATCAGCCAGGGAAGCGGGGTCGAGGTCCACATCAGCGGGAGCGAGGTATGCCTTGATCCGCCTCTGCGTGCTGCGCTGCCCGTGGAAGCGCGCTCCGTGATGACGATGTTCGATATGCGTCCGCGATCGCCCGACGGGAAAGCCTTCGCGCTCGCCGCAGCTGACGACGTCGTCAGACCGGTGGATCTCCGCGGGGGCTTCGATGCCTGGATCCGCCGCGCGCCGGGCCCCAAGCAGAAGCTCACCGTCGAGGTCGATCTTGACGTCCGTGACGGGCAAGGCGAGTTCTCCGCATTCCCCTATCGACTGCGCAACCTCGCCGGCCGGGTCCTGGTGCGCCCACACTACACGGATGTGAAAGACCTGGTCGCCACGCACGGGGACTCGACGGTCCGCATCGACGGCCGCGTGTATTACGGCGGCAAAGGTCCTGCCAACCCGGATATCCGCGTAAAATCCAGCAATCTGCATATCGATGATGATCTGCTTCTGGCGTTGCCCGACCAGCAGCGTCAGTGGATGCAGAAGGCCGGCGTCGACGGGAGGCTCGATATTGACGGTCGCGTCTTTCTGCCTTCCGGCGCCACGTCGACCGACCAGACGGATTTCGACCTCAGGATCGCTCTCCGCGATGGGGCGATCTGGCCCGTCGGCAGCACCCACGCCGTGACCGATGCCACAGCCGACCTGAGGCTGTCCAAGAGCGAACTCTTGATCCACGAGATGAATGGTAGACGCGGAGTCGGCCGTGTGAGCGGCCGCGGCAGGATCGCCTGGCCGACGGACCAGCCCGAGTTCAACCTGACCGCCGACGCCAGCGACATTGCCCTGGACAACGTGCTCTATCAGATCGTTCCCTCGGCTGGCCAGCGTACGTGGGACAAATTGCGGCCCGAGGGGACCGTCGATCTCAGCATCGCTTACACTGGCGGCATGGCTGAGAACGCCGGGCCCGCCACCAGGCCTGCTCCGACCACGCAGCCCTACAAGATCGTGATCCGGCAGAAGAATGTCGCCCTGACCCCCCCTGCCTTTCCCTGGCGGATGGAGAGCATCACAGGCATCGTCATCGTCACCCCTGAGAGAACGACGCTCCAGGACATCGTCGCCAGACACGGCCGAGGAACGCTGAAACTGAACGGGCAGTGCATGGCCGACAGTGACGACCGATGGGAATTGTCCCTCAGCGGAGAGCGTATCAGCCTCGATGACAGTCTTCGCCAAGCTCTGTGGCCTGCCATGCGAGATGTGTTCGACCGCGTCAAGCCCAGCGGCTCCATGTCATTCGACTGTCCGAAGCTCATCTGCCGAACGGTCCGGACTGGTCCTGCAGACACAAACGCCGCAAAGGCTGCGTCGACGGCGGTGACTCAGGTCGAAATCGAGAAGGCGCGCATCATGCTCGCCGACGCCTCTCTGGAGACCGACATTCCGCTGAGCGCGATCAACGGCGGGCTGACCGACCTGCTGCTCGTCGTTCGGGGCGGGACGGTGGACGAGCTCTCCGCCAGACTGGACGTCCCCTCGTTGGAGCTTGCGCAACGCCCTACCACGGGCCTCCGAGGCAACCTCAAGAAGATCAGCCTGGCCGGCCACAGCATTTACCGCTTCACCGACGTGGAAGCGACGCTGTGCGGAGGCAAGCTCTCGGCTCCTGTGGTCGGGATCGATGTTCCGGCGCGCGGCTCCGTGAGCTATGGTCTGCGACTGGTCCTGAACAACATCGACGTGCGCAGCCTGGTCGGCGACATTGAGGAAAACGTCAAGGGCCGCTTCAACGGCAGCCTCGACCTAGCGGGCAACTGGTCAGACCCCGCAACACGCCTCGGACGCGGCGAGGTGCTCGTCCAGGGCCGGGAGCTGTACCGTCTGCCCCTCGTCTTCGGCTGGCTCCAGATCGCCAACCTGGCGCTGCCTATCAAGAGCCCGTTCAACGAAGCCACCGCCAGCTACAGCATCCGGGGGCACAAGCTCGCCCTCGATCGCATCGAGCTGCGTACGCCTACGGTGACCATGCAGGGGTTCGGAACGATGGATTTCGACACCAAGCGCGTGGCGATGACGTTCCTGACCGACAACCCGAACTGGCCCAGGATTCCGGTCGTCGGCGAACTGCTCGATCTGGCCAAGCACGAGCTGCTCCAGATCCGCGTGACGGGGACCATCAATGAGCCGCAGGTCAGAGCCAAGTCGATGAACACGTTCACGACCACCATCGAAGAAGTCTTCGGGGAGCGTCAGCAATCGCCCAAGAAAGATAGGAAGTGATACCGTGCCGCGCAGGCCGCCGATCCCCGCAGCCGGCTCAAGTGCCGCGCTCGAAAAGTCCGATAATCTGGCAATAGATGCTCGATCAGCTCATCAATGCCCTCGTCGAATCCAGAAACGAGGCGGCCGATGAGGTCTTCCTCGAAGCTCTGCGGCTGGGCTCGAAGCGAGAGAAGGACTTTGCGCTGCGGGCGCTCCTGACGCGGCAGAGCGTGTGCGGCCTCCGCGGAGTGATCGCTTACTATAACAACCTGCCTGAGCCGCTGCAGACGACTATCCTGAAGAACATCCGGCTGTTCCACGCGGCCCTCCGCGAGTGCGGACGCGGGCAGGACCCTCTGGCCGCGATCACAACCATGAAGCTCATCGCGGTCGGGCGTCAGGGCAGGCTCACCTATGTCCTCTCCGAGGCGCTTCATGGCACGCAGGAAGAGGTTTCTCGCGCCGCGGCCGAGGCCATGGTTGCCCTCGCTCGCTGGGCCGCCGTCGAGGCCCGCAGACTCCAGCAAGCCGATTCCCCCCCCAGCGACGCCGCCCCTCTGCTGCTCACCGGCATTACGGACCCGCGCGCCGCGGTGTACCGCCAGTTGATGCAGGAACGGCCCGAGATCGAGCAGGCTGTCGCTCGGGCACTGGATGTCCACCGCGGCAGGCACGCGCAGGAACTCCTCCGCGCCGCCCTGCTTCTGGCGGACTGGCCGGGCAGCAAGACCCTGGCCATTCTCCAGACCGCCAAGCACGGCGGGCAGACGGCCATGGTCCGGCGGCTTCAGCAGGTTCCCGACAGCGAACACGTCGAGGCTTTTCTGCTGGCCGCGAGCCATGCCGCCCTCCGAACACAGTTCGGCGTGGCTTTCTCCCACATTTCCGAGCCCCCCGTTCTCGATGCTCTCCTTCGCAGAACGCACTGGCTGAAGGATCAGCAACTGCAGCTTTGCCTGCGGCAGGTCACGCGGGGCATCTGGTGGGACCAGCCGACCCTCGAAAAGGACCTTGCTCGCCGCGACGACGCCGACGCCGCCCGCGTGGCCGAGTGGCTTGCCGCTTCCGGAATCAACGATGCCCTTCAGGACGACCGCCTGGAGCAGATCCGCCTGCACCTTCACCATGACCTGCCCGGCCGCCTCCGGCTTCTGCGAATCGCGATGCAACGCCCAAGGGGAGCATCACTGTCGCTGCTGCGATCGTTTCTGGTCGATCCCGACGAGCGGTTCGTCCGCATGGCCGCGCGCGAATTTGCCCGCCGCAAGCCGCCCGATTACGAGAACCTTCTGCTTCAGCTCATGAACGGCGCGCCCCCATCCGTTCGGCACGTGATCGGGCGATCGGTGGGACAGGTCGGGTTTGAGTACTTCTGGCAGCGGTTTGACCGCCTCGACATCGCCGCCCGCAAGTCCGCCGGCCGCGCCACCCTCAACCTCCTCACCGACGGTCTGCAGCGTCTCGATCGCCGCCTGCGTATCGGCCCCGTCGAGCAGCGGCTCAAGGCCATCCAGATCGTGCAGGACGTCGGGGTCGGCGAGGAACTGGCCGACACCCTGCTCGTCATGTGCCAGGACCCCAACCCCAAGCTCCGCAGCAAGGCGGTCGCGGTGCTGGCCGCGGTCAAAGCCGTTCCATCCGACGCGCTCCTGGAGCGAATCCTCAACGATGCCGACGGCCGCGTCCGCGCCAATGCCATCGAGGTCCTCGAAGCCAAGCAGCGGGTGGATTTCGTCCCCGTCCTCACCGAACGGGCAAGATCCGGCCACAGCCGCGAACGGGCCAACGCCATCAAGGCGATGCACAGCATGAGAGTCTCGACGGCCTCCACCCAACTGGTCAACATGCTCCAGGACGAGCGGCCCGAGCACCGGATCTCGGCGCTGTGGGCCCTGCAGCAGATTGGCTTCTGGCAGATGCTCAGCGAAGTCGGGAACCTCGCCAAAGCCGATCCCAACACGCGTGTGCGTCGTTACGCTTTGGCGGTCTTGCGTCATGTTGCCCGACTCATCCGGCCAAGCCCCGGCAGGGCCGCCGGCTGAACACCAACCCAGGGAGATCCGCCATGAGCAACCGCGTCCCATCCGCAAGTCTCCAACCGTCCATCGACAGGCGATTCCCAGCCCTCTTCTGCTATCCCCTGGCACAGGTCAGGCTGGAGGACGTCTTTCGGAGCACGCAGCAGAACATGACCGAAACGCCGGGGCTGAACAGGCTTCTGGCACTTCTGCTGGGCATGGTCGCCATTGTGCTGCTCCTGCTGGTTCTACAGCAGTTGCGCAAGCGATCCGCCGCCGCCAAACCGCTGAACAGCCGCGCCAGACTTCTCAAGGAAGTGGGCAGAGCCGTGCCGCTGAAGGGCGTAGAGATCAAAGGGCTCCAGCGCATGGCCGACAAGCAGTCTTGTTCCGATCCGCTCGTCCTGCTCCTCTGCCCCTCGCTGCTGGCTGTCGGCATGGAACAGGCCAGTCCCGCCGAGCGCAAAGCCCTGGCCCGAGTGGTCAACCTGATCAACGAGGACACGTCGTTGCCGTAGCAGTCCCCCCCGCGGCAGCGTGACGGGCCATGAGCACTGTGCGATCGTGCTTCAGCCGTCAGGGCCCTTTTCCTCAGGGCGCATCGTTGACGATGACGCGCTGTTCGACGGGCTGCCAACCCTCGTCACCCACCTCGGAGTATTCCACCTTCGTCCACGGCGGAGTGATGAACATGCGCACCGGGGTAAGAACCGTGTTCAGGACGTATTCGGCAGGATCGAAGAAGAACTCCACCAGGTCGCCCCGCTTCTCGATGCTCGGATCGGGATAGTAGAGCGGCCACGCGGTCACTCCGCCGCTGGGGCGCATCGCCGCCGACCGCGGCCAATCCCGGCGAGCACCGATGCGATCCACTTCCGCCGGCCCGGGCAACGCCTTGGGGGCCGCAGTTTCCGCCGGGGCAACCGCAGCAGTAGCCGGCAGTGCCGGTGTCGCTGGTGTGACGACCGGAGCGGGCGGCGCCTGGTCCGCAGCGGGCGGTGCGAGGGGCGCAGGCGGCTGCGCCTGACCTGCCGCGGGCTGGGCCGGCGCCTGGTCCGCTGTCGCTATCGCGGTGGGCTCCTGCTGCGACTTTGCCGTCACGTCCCCGAAAGGCCGCGACTTGCTCTGGCAGCCGATCAGAACCATCGCCGCAACGATGCAGACGATGCACAGACCATGCCTGCAGCCAAACGCCCACAGGCTCCGCGAACGGTTGTCATGGGTTGAAAACACTGTTCACATCCCTCTTGAAAGCGTCTTTCCTGAAGTCCGCTGTCCCGCCGCCGCTGACATTCACATCCTCGCCATAGGGCGAGTAGTTGAACGGGTCCCGCAAGGCGTCTTCCTGGCGCTGGCCAGCGGTGGACTCCGTCTCGGAGCAACCCGCCGCACCGGCGCCCAGAATCGCGAACATGAATATCCACTTCATCATGACGGCTCCGGATCGAACGCATACATCCCGCGATCTCACCGTTCGCACATTAGACCACATACGCCGCACGGAGGGAAGCGCGCAACGCGTATTGCAGAGCCCCCCCGCCGCCGGTCCGTTCAGCTCTCCTGTACATATTCGACGCTGTAGTTGGGCGACTCCTTGGTGATGTGGATGTCGTGGGGGTGGCTTTCGATCATGCTCGCCGACGAAACTCGGCTGAACCTCGCCTTGGTGCGAAGCTCCTCGATGCTGCGGGTGCCGCAATAGCCCATGCCGGCTCGCAACCCGCCCACGAGCTGGTACACGAAATCGCCCAGCGACCCGCGGTAAGGAACGCGGCCTTCGACGCCTTCCGGCACAAGCTTGCTGCTCTCGCGGACCCCGCTCTGCCCGTAGCGGTCCTTGGACCCCTGGATCATGGCGCCCATGCTCCCCATGCCGCGGTACGTCTTGTACCGCCGGCCTTGGTAGATGACCAGCTCGCCCGGGGATTCTTCCAAGCCGGCAAAGAGCGAGCCCATCATGACCGCACTGGCCCCGGCGGCTATGGCTTTGGTGATATCGCCGCTGTGGCGGACCCCGCCGTCCGCAATGATCGGCACACCCGCGTCCGCTGCCGCCGACGTCGCCTCAAAGATGGCCGTCACCTGCGGCACGCCGACGCCACTGATGATGCGGGTCGTGCAGATCGACCCCGGCCCGATGCCCACCTTGACGGCATCCACGCCCGCGCTGATCAGATCCCTCGCACCCTGCGCCGTGGCGATATTTCCGGCCACGACCTGGATGTCCCACCTCTTCTTGATCTCCTTCACCGTCTCCAGAACGTTCTTGCTGTGGCCGTGCGCCGTATCCACCACAACCACATCCACGCCCGCCTTGATGAGCTTCTCGATGCGTTCGAAATCAAGGACCCCCGTGGCCCCGCCCACGCGCAGTCGGCCGCGTTCGTCCTTGCAGCTATTGGGGAACTGGTGGAGCTTGTCGATGTCGCGCATCGTGATCAGCCCGCACAGCCGGTTGTCCCGGTCCACTAAGAGCAATTTCTCGATCTTGGCCTTATAGAGAATCCGCTCGGCCTCGTCCAGCGTCGTGTGCTCCGGAGCCGTCACCAGGTTCTCCTGGGTCATCACCTCGCTGATGCGCTTCGAGTCGTCTTCCTGGAACTTCAGATCGCGGCGAGTCAGGATGCCCACCAGTTTCCCCGCCTTGTGCCCGCCGCTGTCTGCACCACGCCGATGCGGAACAGGCGGGTCGGCGTCATCGCCTTGGACAATGGGGATGCCGCTGACATTGTAGTCGCGCATCACCTTGCGGACGGTGCCGATCGTCGCGTTCGGCGGCAGCGTGATCGGATCGACAATCACGCCGTTCTCGCTGCGTTTGACTTTCTCCACCTCCAGCGCCTGAGCGTCCGCCGGCAGGTTCTTATGGATGATCCCGATCCCACCTTCCTGCGCCAGCGCGATCGCCAGAGCAGACTCGGTCACCGTGTCCATCGGGGCCGAGACGAGGGGAATGTTGATCTCGATCCCGCGCGTCAGCCGCGTGCGCGTATCGGCCTCGCCGGGGATGAAGTCGCTGTAGGCGGGGATCAGCAGCACGTCATCGAAGGTAATCGCGTCGGATACGATCTTGGGGTGTTCCATACGATACAGATATGGTGGCGATCCTCTGCTGTCAAGAGTGGAATGAAGCTCCACCGACGGATCGGGCCGATCGGGCGTCTCTGCTTCCCGTACAGCAGCTTTCGTCGACACTTCGGGAGTATCACCATACGGTCCTTGCAGTCCGACTTCACATGCGACAGACTTTGCCGCTCGTGCAGTTGGCTCTCCTTCCTGCCCTTCGGGGCCTTCCCGGGAAGAGAGCTTATGGGCTGGTCGCACCGCCAGAGGCGGTGGTTTCATGAGGCCATGACGAAGGGCGATCGTTGGGGGATGCGGGAGAGGCGAGGCTCGCTTGTTTCTGGCGACATCCCTCAGGAACGGAGGTATAATCATGTTAGGGAGGCACGTGAGTGAGTCGTGCGCGGAGGATCTTCGGCCGGAGCGTGAGCGTCGTTCACTTCGAGGTCCTGATGGTCACGAAAGCGAAGCAGGTCAGGTGGTTTCTGGCGGCGGTTCTGTGGCCGGGGTTCTGGTTTGGCAGCAATGCGTCGCAGGTTGAAGCCGCGAGGGTCGAGCTGCAGCTTGGGTCGGCCGCGGAGGACATGCGGTATGACACCGATCAGGATCGCACTTGTGACACCTTCTGGCATGACGGGGAATATCTGGAGATCCTGGCGTCGGGGGTGGGACGGGCCATGTGTGCGGCGATTGGGTTTGATCTCCGGGCCAATGCGCATGACGCCACGATCAACGGAGCGACGTTGAGGCTGATCACGGATTGCGGCAGCGCGGCCAGCGGGGTCATCCATGTGGACGGGACGGCCTTCGTCGGGTCATGGCTGAGGTCGGCTGATGGTTGCGTGGGGTTCATGTTCGAGAATGCGGAGAGGGCCGAGGGGTGGAAGGAGGGGTTTGTCTATTCGAGGACGAGCGGGGAGGTTGCCCAGCGGCCGGGACTGGTGGTCGCCTGCGCGGCGGCGAAGCTGCCGCCGGCAGCGTTGGGAGCGATACCGATATTCTGCTATCTTCTGATGCGGCGGCCGGCGCGATCGCCGGGTGGGCGGCGGGCGTGAAGCGGGGGATGGGGGAGACACAGGGGCGCTGTCAGAGGGGGTCGGGGCGAGGGTGGCCTTGGCGTAAGTGACTGATTGATCATGGCTCGCCCACGATGATCCCAGGCTCTGTCCGAGGACGCTGCGCGGGTTGCGCTTGCGTCTGAGCGGGCCATGCGGTGGATTGAGTCGTTCCAGGGAGACACTCCATATGCACTCAGAAGACGATTCTTGCGGTCGCTCTGGCGGCTGCTGCAGTCATCCTTGTTCCTACATTCCCGCCGGCGACGGTTGCCCATGCGGGGTCGGCCGCGAGGAAAGCCAGCGTCGGTTGTTGACGGTGCTGGCCTCCTTGAGCGTGCGATTGACATCGACCATCACGGCAAGGCGGTACGCTCCGTCGGGAATCTTCCGCGGCACGACCATGTCCCGCGAGATCTCCATGTCGTAGCCGGCTGGCCAGGCGCCCAGCAGCGGGAAACTGGCAAGGACCAGATCATCGGAGTCGCCCCAGATCTTGTTCTTGGTGAGTCAAACTTGGGTGAGGACGGACTTGCCGCCGAGCAGTTGGGACTGTCCGACATTGGCGAGGGTGAAGGCGACGGAGAGCTTCTTGCCCGGCAGACACATGGTCGAGGCGCATTCCAGGTTCTGGACGGCGAGGTCGCCTGGCGCAAGGGGTGGCGGCGCCGCGGCGAGCAGACGACGAACCTCCAACGGCTCCACGACGCCGTGCCCAACGACGATCTCTGGCCTCATCATCATCAACCTCCGCTACGGGTAGAAATGCCGGACTGCCCAGAAGTCGAAGCCCACGAAACTGACGTTAGCCGAATGGTAAGACCCGAGTCCGGGTTGTCAGGAGCAATTCGCAACCCGTTGCGGGGGATCAGGATGGCGATGTGAAGCTGGATAAATATGTCGTACCTTTCAGTCTATAATCTGCCAGGGCCAGGGTTGCGATTCGAGGTGCGTATGCGGCGAGAGGTGCGACACATCCCGGTGATGCTGGCGGAGGTGCTGGCGGTGCTGAGGCCACGGGCGGGCGCGATCGTGGTGGATTGCACGGTAGGGCTGGGCGGCCATGCGAGCGAGCTATTGAGCCGAATCTCGCATGGGGGGAGGTTGATCGGGCTGGACGTGGACAGCTCGAACCTGGAGCTGGCAAGAACAAGGCTGAGCGGCATGGGCGGAACCTGGGAGCTTCATCAGAGCAACTTTGCGGCATTGCCGACGGTGCTGGCCAAGGCGGGGGTTGAGCGAGTGGACGGCGTGCTGGCCGATCTGGGGGTGGCCAGCCCGCAGATCGACGATGCGTCGAGGGGCTTTTCGTATCGGCAGCCGGGGCCGCTGGACATGCGTATGAACCCGACGCGGGGGCAGCCGGCGTCGGTGCTGGTCAATCGTATGAGCGAAGAGGAGCTGACCAGGGCGCTGTTGGAGTTGGGGGACGAGACGGATGGGCCGAAGATTGCGAGACGGATTGTGGAGCGGCGCCGGAAGTCGCCGATCGTCACCACGCAGGACCTGATGGCGATTGTGTGCGAGGCGAGGGATTTCACGCTGCGGCGGGCGGCAGGCGCGAAGCTGCATCCGGCGGCGCGGACATTTCAGGCGTTGCGGATGCTGGTGAATCGGGAGTTGGGGAACCTGCAGCGTCTGCTGGATGTCTTGCCGGATTGCCTGGCGCCGGGCGGCGCAGCGGCGATCATCAGCTTCCATAGCGGGGAGGACCGGCTGGTCAAGCGGGCATTTCGGCGGGGTTTGGACAGCGGGGTGTATTCGGAGATCGCTGGCGAGCCGGTGGTGGCGACGGAGGCGGAGCGGGCTGCGAATCCGCGGTCGCGTTCGGCGAAGCTGAGGTGGGTGCGGTGCGGGTAACGGAGGGCTGGGAGGGCGTGGGGCGGGAAAAACGCAAGCCGGCGAGGATGGCAGTCCGATAAACCCGTGGGAGCGTTTGTACGCCGACGGTTGGTCATTGCGCCCCGGGGGAGAGCGCAGATGGAACAGGACGATCGGAGAGCTATGCTGCAACCCTCGATCTACCGTCTGAGGCATCAGGACATGCTGCTGCTGTGCGTGCTGGCGTTGCTGGCGTTGGGCACGATCATGGTCCACTCGGCGTCCATGAGCGTGGCGAACGCGTCGGCGGGCGCGCGGTGGCACTGGACTGAGGCCGGGACGCGGCATGTCGTGTTTGTGGCCATTGCGTTGGTGACGTTCTTCGCGGTGGGTCATATCGACTACAGGCGACTCGGGCGGGGCACGTGGTGGCGGAATCCGATCATCTGGTCGCTGGGGATCGCATTCGTCGCGTGTGTGCTGGTGCTGGTACCGGGGATCGGGCACGAGGTCAACGGGGCCCGGCGGTGGTACCAGTTCGGGCGGATACAGATCCAGCCGTCGGAGCTGGGCAAGTGGGCGGTGGTGCTGCTTCTGGCGTGGTTGTTCGCGACGCGGCCGATCGACACGAACCGGCTTTGGGGATTCATCCTGGCGATGGTGCCGGTGGGGGCGATCTGCCTGCTGATCATCATCGAGGACTTCGGGACGGCAGCGTTGATCGGGTTGTGCGCGCTGTCGGTGTGCTTGGCGGGGCGTGTGAGGCTATGGCACCTGGGTGTGGTGGTTCCGCCGGTCATAGCGGTGGGGCTGTGGTTTGTGATGCACAAGGAGTACCGTTGGAAACGGATGGTGGCGTTTCTGGACCCATACGCAGCGCCGGAGCGTGAAGGGTATCACATGATCCAGTCGCTGCTGTCGTTTTCGACGGGTGGCGTATTCGGGCGAGGGCTGGGTCGAGGGATTCAGAAGCTGGGGTATCTGCCGGAAGACACGACGGATTTCATCTTCGCGGTGATCGCGGAGGAGCTGGGGCTGTTCGGCGGGCTGCTGACGATCGCGTTGTACCTGGGGATTCTGTATGTGGCGTGGCAGGCGATCCGGCAGATCAAGGATTCGTTCGGGCAGTTGCTGGCGTTCGGGGTGGGGGCGATGATCGGGTTGCAGGCGTTGATCAACATCGCAGTGGCGACGGTATCGGTGCCGCCGAAGGGGCTGTCGCTGCCGCTGGTGAGCGCGGGGGGGTCGGGGCTTGTGATCACGTCGGCGGCACTCGGCATCCTGTACAGCGTGTGCCGATCGATCGAGGGGTCTGCGGTGCAGAGCGAGCCGAAATGGGTTTGCCACCGACAGGCCGACGGCACGGGGGAGACGGGCACGACCGCGATGGGCATGTCGTGAGGTTTGCCGAGCGGGACCCAGCGCGCATTCCACTTTGTCACAGGATATACGGACGGGATGGGGATTGCAGTGTTCCGCGTGGGGTTCTGGAAGTCTTGATATCCGGACCATGGGGTTGTCGGGCCGGCATGGACCTGGCATGGTCGTCGCTGTAGTCTGTTGCCGGCCGGACCCACTATGAGCGTGCCCACGACAGTTCTATTTGCAGGCGGGGGCACGGGGGGGCACCTGTATCCCGGCATTTCGGTAGCCATGGCGTTGCGGAAGGTATGGCCGGGCGTTTGTCCGGTATTTTTGTGCACGACGCGCGAGATCGACCGGATGATCCTCGAGCCGACGGGCTTTGAGTTCGTGCCGCAGCCGATCGTGCCGCCGGTGCGGAGCATTTCGGGGCTTCTGCGGTTCTGGAGGAGGTGGCGGGAGACGAAGGATCTGGTGAGGCAGATTCTGCGGGAGCGTCGGCCGGCGGCGGTGTTGGGGCTGGGGGGGTATGCGGCGGGCGCGGCAGTCAAGTATGCGGCGCAGAAGGGGATTCCGGCCGCGATCTTGAACCCGGACGTGATCCCTGGGAAGGCCAACAAGTATCTTGCGAGGTATGTGAAGGCGGTATGTTGCCAGTTTCCGCAGACGCGGGCGTTTGTGTCGGCGGAGCATCAGCCGAAGCTTCGGATGACGGGTTGCCCGATCCGGCCGGAGATTCTGGCGTTGCCTGAGCGAGCGGAGGCAGCGGCGCGGCTGGGGCTGGACGCGAGTCTGCTGACGCTGGTGGTGACGGGGGCGTCGCAGGGCGCGCAGACGGTGAACGAGGCGGTTCTGACGACGCTTCCGCAGATGAATTTTCAGGGTTGGCAGATGCTCCACCTCGCGGGCCTGGACCACGCGTCGGCGGTGAACACGGCGTATCGTCAGCAGTCGCTGCGGGCGAGCGTGATCGACTTCACGGCGGCGATGGCGGACGTATGGGCTGTGGCGGATCTGGCGATCAGCCGGGCGGGCGCGAGCAGTTGTGCGGAGCTGACGGCGTGCGGCGTGCCGTCGATCCTGATGCCGTACCCTTATCACAAGGACCGGCACCAGCGGGCGAACGCGAAGGTACTGGTGGATGCGGGTGCGGCGTTGCTTCTGGACGATGAGAAAGACGGCGTGAAGAATGCGGCGAAGCTTCGGCCGCTCCTGGAGCCTCTTCTGCGTGACGCGGCGAGGCGGTCCGCGATGGCCGCGGCCGCCAAGCAGTTGGGCAGGCCGGACGCGGCGGATCAGATCGCGGGGGTGATTCGCGATCTGGCGGAGTCGTGGCAATGAGGGGCGTCACCGGACGGGGGGGTTACTTTTTCCGCTTCTGCATGTCGGATTATGCCTGAACGCCCTTCCCGGCCGATGATAGACAGGCCGCTTGTGATGGGTAAGTGTTTTCCCATTTCAGTGTTCCACGATTCTGAGTTTTGACTATGGACAGCAGAGGAGTACGATGCCGCGCGTATTGATCAAGGCGGAGCCTGAAATGCGAACGGAGTCGGGTCACGTCAGCCGGTTCACGGGGCGGCACATCCACTTCATCGGGGTGGGCGGGTGCGGGATGAGCGGGTTAGCGCGGATGCTCTTGGACGCCGGGGCGATGGTGACGGGTTCGGACACCAAGCTGAACGCGCAGACCGAGGAGCTGATGAAGCGAGGCGCGACCATCACGCGGGATCAGACCGGCGGTCTGCTATCGGGAGGGACCGACCTGGTGGTGAGGACGGCCGCGATCGCGGCGTGCAACCTGGAATACCGACGGGCGTGCGAAATGGGACTGCGGCAGGTGAAGTATGCGCAGCTTCTTGGGGAGGTGATGTCGGAGCGACTGGGTGTGGCGGTTTCGGGGACGCACGGGAAGAGCACGACGACGGCGATGATCAGCTTCGCGCTGCTGGAATGCGGCGCGGACCCGTCCTTCGTGATCGGCGCCACGGTTCCGCAATTGGGCGGGTCGAGCCGGTCGGGGGCTGGCCGAGCGTTTGTGGTGGAGGCGTGCGAGTTTGACCGGAGCTTTCACAATTATCGGCCGCGTGTGGCGGTGATCACGAACATAGAGGCGGACCACCTGGACTGCTACCGCGGCGGCCTGAAGGAGATCATCCAATCGTTCCGGGAGTTCGCGGAGCTGGTTCCGAGCGACGGGCTGATCATTGCGAACGGCGACGACAGCAACGTGCGGGAAGCTCTCCGGGGGCTTGGGACGCCTGTGCAGTACATCAGGCTTGAGGATCGCCCAGAGGGAGGGGGGGGGCCGAGGAGCGAGAGCGTCGCGGGATGGGCGAGTCGGATCACTGGTGCGGAGAGAGGCGGATACCGGGCGGAGGTTTATCACGACGGGGAGCTGGTTGCGGGATTGAGGCTGTCGGTGGCGGGCCGGCACAACGTTTTCAACGCGACGGCGGCGTTGGCGGCGTGCGAAGCGTGCTCGGTGGAAGCAAGCGAGGCGGCGCGGGCGCTATCGGGTTTTGTGGGGGTGGATCGACGGATGTCGGAGCTGGGTCGATACAACGGGGCGGTGGTGGTGGATGATTATGGGCATCACCCGACGGAGATACGCACCACGCTGCGAGCGGCAAGGGAGAAGTTCAGCCCGAAGCGGCTGGTGTGCGTCTTCCAGCCGCACCAGCACAGCCGGACGCGGTTTCTGCTGGAGGATTTCGGGAGCAGTTTTGCGGATGCGGACGTGACGATCGTGCCGGACATTTACGCGGCACGTGATACGGAGGCCGACAGGCGGTCGGTGAGCACGGCTGATCTGGTGGAGCGGATCAACCGGAACGGCCAGCGGGCGCTCCACCTGCCGCGGTTTTCGCAGATTGTGGAGTACCTGCGGCAGGAGCTGCGCGCGGGGGACCTGATCATCACGATGGGCGCGGGGAACATCTGTGAGATCGGCCGGGAATTGGTGAAGTCGCCAGCGACGCGGGAGCCACGTGTGGCTGACGGATCGCGGTCGGCGTGAGTAGCGGCACAGGCGGCCCGTTCCCTTACATGCAACCCACCATTACCATGTCGCAGTCGGCGCGGGAAGTCAGAGGTGAGGAACAGGACGTTGTGGCCTCCACGCGGAGGCGCGAAGCAGAGTCTGGCCCTATGATGCGTCTGGCGAATCCATTTGCCGGCCTGGAGGAATGCGTTGCGGAGCACGTTCCGCTGGCGCGGTACACGTGGATCAAGCTGGGGGGCCCTGCGCGGTGGTTCGTGCGGCCGCGGAGCGTCGAGGAGTTGCAGGCAGCGGTGGAGCGGTGCAGGGACAATGGGATAGCGATCTACGTCATAGGCGGCGGGGCGAATCTGATCATCAGCGACGAAGGGATCGACGGGGCGGTTTTCCGGCTGAGCGAAGAGCACTGGAAGACGATGGACTTTGAGGAGAAGGCCGTGCATGTCGGGGCGGGCGTGGACATGCAGAAGCTGATGCTGAGGGCGATACGCGGGGGCCGCTGCGGGATTGAGTGTCTGGCGGGCATTCCCGGGACCGTGGCCGGGGGGATCCGGATGAATGCGGGAGGGAAGTTCGGGAGCATCGGGTCGGTGGTGTCGCGCGTCACGGTGATGGACGACGACGGCAACATCTCCGATCGCACCAGGGATGATCTGATATTCGACTACCGCGCGTGCAACATCACGGCGAGGTTCATCCTCAGGGCCACGCTGGAACTGGACGAGGACGACCCGCACCGGATCATGGATCGGACGAAGGAGATCTGGATGTTCAAGCGGAACACGCAGCCGCTGAACACGCCCAACGCGGGATGCATCTTCCGGAATCCGCCGGGGCAGAGCGCCGGGGCGTTGATCGACCGAGCGGGGCTGAAGGGCTTCCGCGTGGGTGGTGCGGAGGTGAGCACCAAGCACGCGAACTTCATCGTTGCGAGGGAGAACTGCCAGACGGCCGATGTTCTGCAACTGATGAAGACGGTCCGGGACACTGTTCTGGACCGATTCGGGATCGTGCTGGAACCTGAAGTGCTGCTATGGCCGTAGTACGTATTGGCAACAGACCAGTTTCAACCATCAAGCGGCAAGCATGCGAATCACTGTTTTACGTGGCGGGCCTTCGGCGGAGCGTGAGGTTTCGCTTGTTTCGGGGAGGGCTGTGGCCGAAGGTCTGCGTTCGATGGGGCACGAGGTTTTCGAGTCGGACATCTCGCCTACGGACCTGGGGGGGCTGGATCATGAGGCGGACGTGATCTTCCCGGTGCTGCACGGGCAGTTCGGGGAGTCGGGCGAGCTGCAGGAGATCATGGAAGAGCGGAATCTCGTTTTCGTGGGATCGGGGTCGAAGGCGTCTCGGCTGGGGATGGATAAGGTTGCGTCGAAGCAGGCATGGGAGAAGGCCGGTCTGCCGACGCCGACGTACGTGGTTCTGATCGGGCAAAGGGGAGGCGAGGGATGGCAGCGCGTGGGCTGTCCGTGCGTGGTGAAGGCGATCGATTCGGGGAGTTCGATCGACGTTTTCATCTGCAAGAGCGCGGAGGAGGCGCGGAAGGCGGTTGGGACGGTCGTCAGCAAACACGGTCGGGCGTTGGTGGAGCAGTTCATCAGAGGTCCGGAGCTGACGGTGGGGATTCTGGAGGAGAAGGCGCTGGCGCCGATCCGGATCGTTCCCAAGCGTGAGTTCTTTGACTACGAAGCGAAGTACAAAGACCACGGGACGGAGCACCGGTTCGACACGGGCCTGGCGGCGGAGGTGATCGAGCGGGTGCGGGAGATCGCGCGGCACGCGAACAACGTGATCGGCTGCCGGGACCTTGCGAGGGTGGACTTCATGCTGGACGAGGAGAACCATCCGTACATTCTGGAGATCAACACGATGCCGGGGTTCACGCCCGTGAGTCTGCTGCCTGAGGCGGCGAAGCACGCGGGGATAGCGTTCGGGGCGTTGGTGGACCGGCTGGCGCGCCGGGCGTACAGCCGGGGGCATGACGCTACGGCGTGATTCGCTGCGGGGCAACGGACTGCGGCGGCATCCATTCCGGGATCATGCACCACTGCGCCAGTTTTTTGTCGTCGATGCGCGATGCAAAGAAGCGGAAGGGTTCGACGTGGCCCTCGGGTGCGACAAGACGACGGGCTATGTACTGGCGCACCAGAGAAGCGATGACTTTGTGGACGAGGTGGGCGGGGACTTTGCGGGCTATGAGCCGTGCAACGCCGGGGTTTTCGCCGAGGTGACCGCCGACGAGGACGTTGAAGCCATCGACCTTTTCGCCATCGGGCATCACAACGGGGATGCCCGTGAGGCCGATATCGGCGATGTGGTGTTGTGCGCAGGAATTGTGGCAGCCGCTGACGGAGAGCATGAGGGGCACGTCGAGCTGGATCTGCTCTTCGAGGTACTCGATGATGGCACGGGCGCGGTCCTTGGTCTCGACGACGGCGAGGTTGCAGAACTGCTTACCGGTGCAACTGACCAGGGAGTGGCGCCAGAGGGGTGCGTGGGGGGGCAGGCCCAGCGTGTCGAGTTCGCGGCAGAGCTGATCGGTCTGCTGGGGCGGGATGTTGAGCAGGAGGAGATTCTGTTTGTGGGAGAGTCGCAGGTCGGCCTGCGCGGGCGCCGCGAAGCGCTGGGCAAGATCGGCCATGGCGATCATCTGATCGGCGGTCCATCGGCCGCAGGACACGGGAACGCCGACGTAGCACAGGCCGTTGAGCTGCTGGCCGACGCCCATGTGGTCGGTGAACTGTGCGCCGACGGGATGGACGATGAGGTCGTCGTGCTCAAGAGCGTGACCGAGGCGGCGTTCGATTTCGTCGCGGAACCACTGCCAGCCATTTTCGGCGACGAGGAACTTGAGGCGGGCATGGCCGCGTTTGTAGCGGAGAGAGTCGGCGTCGCGGAAGATAGCCGCGACGACGCGGAAGATGGGGGGCACGAGGTCGTGGACGAGGTTATCGGGGATGAAGACCCGCAGACTCTGGGCGAAATGGGGTTCGGAGGAGAGGCCGCCGCCGACCATGATGCCCAAGCCACGTTGCTCACCGCGGGCCGTGTGGCGGAGGACGGCGAAGGTGCTGATGTCGTTGATCTGGGGGAGGTGGCAGTGCAGGGGGCAGGCGGCGACGGCGGGCTTGAACTTGCGAGGTAGGTTGGAAAACTCGGCCCCAGCGTCGCGGAACATATCGGAGAGGCGCTGGACCAGGTCGCCAAGCTGGACGATCTGGCCTTTGACGACGCCATCGAGGGGGCAGGAGGTGATGTTGCGCGGGGTGTCGCCGCAGGCGAAATCCGTGTAGAGGCGTGCGCGGTTGTAGATGCGGTCCAAGGCATCGGGGAAGTCGTGGATGGTGAGCCAGTGGAGTTGGATGTCCTGGCGGGTGGTGATATCGGCAAAGCCCCGGCCGTATTGGTTGGCGAGCAGGCCGATCTCGCGGAGTTGAGACGGAGTGAGGCGGCCGCCGGGGAGCTTGATCCGCCACATGAAGTGTCCATCGTTGGGTTTCTGGCGGTAGATGCCGAACCATCGCATGCGAAGGAGGTCGTCATCGGGGATGGGGGCGCTTGGGGTCTTGGCGAAGCGGAAGATGTCATCCCAGACAGCCAGGCCATCCTTGTGGTGCTTGATGTGCTCCTGTTTGGTCATTGCGGGGTCGAAGTTCATAATGGCTCCGTTCTGCGGATAGCACGAGACGGGGAGAAGAGGTCAGCGGTCGCTGGGGTCCTATTCACAGCTTGGCCGAGTCAAGGGAATTGATGCCACATTCGAGTCTGCCGGTGCCGGCCCAGCGTCCGCTACGTGGATCTTCGCCAGGGCGGACGGGCCGTGTGCAGGCGAGGGGATTGCACCCGATGGAGAGGTAGCCTTTCTCGACGAGGGGATGCCAGGGAAGGTCATGCCTTTTCAGGTACACCCCCACGTCGCGGCGGGTCCAGTTGAGCAGCGGCGAGACCGCGTAGCAGTTGTAGCGAGGGGACCACTCGATGTGGGCGGCATTCTTGCGAATCTGGGCCTGCTCGCGGCGGATGCCACGTAGCCAGGCTTTGGGTTGCATCTCGCTGAAGGCGCGTTCCGTGGGCTCGTTCTTGTTGGCGGCGCAGCAGGCGGAGATGTCGTTACGCCCGGCGGGGTCCTTCTCGCGGGCGTGCCGGAGATAGCCGAAGGGGTCGTTGCGTGTGCGGTAGGTCCAGATGTTGAGGTTGAGCCGGCGACGGAGCTGCTCCATGAACTGGTGGGTTTCCGGGAAGAGGTACCCAGTATCGATGAAGATGACGCGGATATCGGGCATGACCTGACCGGCGAGGTGAATGAGGACAGCGGCCTGTTCGCCGAAGGACGAGGTCATGACGAGATCGCGGCCGAAGTGGGCACCAGCCCATTGGATGACGGACGATGGATCGCGGCTCTCCATGAGTGCATTAAGCTGTTCTAAATCAAGATGTTGTGACGAGCTGACGGCCATCGACGCACTCCGTAATATATATAGACTATTCCTATAGATTATATATATAATCGATGTAACAGAGAAGGTCAAGGGGCGAATTCGTGGTTGTGTGTGTGATCGGTGTAGCCGGCCGACGTAGTTTGGATTTCTTTCCACCTACTTTACACAGCCCCCCCGCGCAAACGTTTAGCCGGACCCTTCCGGGCCGGCTGAAAACAC
>Ga0315278_10000296_pt1 | contig 44633 bp, 46 predicted proteins | sample YL17G06_0_MG_FD_203880 | JGI IMG/M metagenome (GOLD analysis project Ga0315278, IMG submission 203880) | Sediment microbial communities from Yellowstone Lake, YNP, Wyoming, USA - YL17G06_0 | ecosystem: Environmental > Aquatic > Freshwater > Lake > Sediment | place: USA: Wyoming | collected... | reverse complement strand
TCTCGCCAAAGACTCCAATATTTCGCCGATTGGAACCAGATACTGCGTCTCCCTCTCTAGTTCTGGTGCGTTTTTGCCAGCATTCAGCCACATGAGAGTCCGCTGTTTAAGCTTCATGTTTTCTCATTGGCCACGAACTTTATATCCATAAAGCCTTATCGTTGCCTGTTGAGCAAACCTATTTAAAATCATACCTGTATGAAGTTATGTATGGGCAGTCACTCGCATGGTTTAAGGAAGAAGACGAGAAGGAAGTTCAGCAAAGGCGTGAGAGAGAAATTTAAGCCTGAAGACTACCTTAGACCTTTCAGCGAAGGCCAGAATGTCATAATCGCACCTGACCCGGCTTCCCAGAAAAGCCTGCCGCACTCCCGCTTCAAAGGCAAGACGGGTAAAGTCAAGGAAAAGCGCGGCCGCGGCTATGTCGTCGAAGTTTTCGACGGCCACAAGAAGAAGATCGTAATGACGAAGCCTGAGCATCTCAGGCCTGCCGGCTGATTTTTAAGCGTCGCTTGGAACGTATATAAACCATCAAGCGACATATGTGTTATTGGTGACACCATGAAGGTGATTGAAGACAAGCTGGTTTCTGGCGCCGAGGCCAAAGCCATACTCAAGGCCAGGGAGAAAGAGAAGGAGCTGGGATACGAGCAGAAGAACGCATTGGAATCACTGAACAAGCACTGCAAGCTCAGCCACACGAAAGCCAAGGAGATGGAAACGGAGCTTCGGACGATAGAGCGCCTCCGCGAAAGGCACATCACCGCAATCATGGACAACATGCCGGGGGACCCCGAGGATCTGAGGGTGCTCTTCGCCGGCGATGTTATAAGCCTCTCCGAGGACGACAAGAAGGCCGTCCTTGCGGTGATTAAGAAGTTCTCGTAACCGCTTTTAAATTCTGGGGGAAAAAAATAACCATGAAAGAGTTCAAAAAGGACGAGTGGGCAGTAGTGCTGGATTTCCTTAGCCACGGCCACTACGGCATGGACCGTCCGCAGCCTGTGGCGCAAGTCCTGGGCGAAGAGTTCTTCTCGATCCTGGAAGTCATAATCAGGGACGATACCATCCCCAAGGCTGGGGAACGCCTCTACATAGGAGACAGCAGACGGGACAAGGTGAAGTACATACGCGAACGGATAAAACCGGACGACCTCACAGCCGCTGGAAAGGACGAGCTGATCAAGGCTGTGGAGAGGATAGTCAAGGCGCATGAAGCGCGTTTCGTCGAGTTCTTCAACAAGTCGGGCCAGGTGACGAACCGCATGCACCAGCTTGAGCTGCTGCCTGGCGTCGGGAAGAAGCACCTGTGGGCGTTAATAGACGAGCGAAAGGCAAAACCGTTCGCCACGTTTGACGACATCAAGAAGCGCATACCGCTCCTGCCTGACCCGGAGAAGATGATGGTCAAGAGGATTTTATTAGAGACAGAAGACAAGGATAAGTATAGGCTCTTCGTTCCCCGCTTTGAAAAGCTGGAGAGGGGCTATCCGGAGAAATACCAGTTATGATAGCCAAGGATTTGATGAATAAAGACGTGCAGTCGATAGCCACCACTGCCACTGTCAAGGAAGCTGCGATAAAGATGACTGAGGCGGGCATAGGCTCGCTTATGGTTGTGGATAACTACAAGCTTGCAGGGATAGTGACGCGCGATGACATCATCCACAAGGTCGTTGCAGCCGGCAAGAGCGCCGAAAAGCTGAGGGTAAAGGACATCATGACCAAGGAAGTGATAATGGTCTCCCCTGCGGATGAACTGGACTACATTGTCGACGTGATGAAGAAAAAAAAGGTAAAAAAACTGCCTGTTGTCGAGGGCGACCGCCTGGTTGGGATGCTCACAACCACTGACATATGCAACGCCCAGCCGAAGATGATAAAAGATCTCGCGGACTTGCTTTTGCTGCCAAGGGAAAAGAAAATTGTGGCAGGGTAGCGCCTCCCTGCGGAAGATGGGCTCGAGGGGATTTTCGCACCGTTTCCAATACATTAAAAAGCGATGCGTCGAACCCCTGACCATCGGCTTCTACGCCGCTGAATAGTTGGCGGCCTTATAAGACCGGCGCTATAGTCTGCCGCTCGCTGGGAGCGGATCTGACCAACTGAGCTACGAGCCCACCATTTAATGGTTGTTTCCGGCTATTTAACTATATGCTTGCCCATGCTTTGGAGGCTACGTTAGGTGAAGAATCCCCCGGGAAATGCTTAAAAACCCCACCCGCCTATAATAGATATCTTTGCGTGACGCAACTATACGCAAGATAAACTAGAAAGGAATGAGGTGGTAAGAATGAACAATGGAATGGGTGGACAGCAAATAATAATATTGCCCGAAGGGGCTATGAGGACCAGGGGCAGGGATGCCCTTAAAATGAACATAATGGCTGCAAGGATTGTTGCAGACATCGTGAAGACTACACTGGGGCCGAAGGGCATGGACAAGATGCTCGTGGACAGCCTTGGGGACATAGTCATAACGAACGATGGCGCGACCATACTCGACCAGATGCACATAGAGAACCCGGCTGCCAAGATGCTCGTTGAAGTCGCCAAGACACAGGACAAGATGGTCGGCGATGGAACGACGACCGCGGCCGTGCTGGCTGGAGAGCTCCTCAAACAGGCGGAGACGCTCCTGGACCAGGAGATACATCCTACGGTCATAGCAAAGGGCTACAGACTCGCCAAAGACAAGGCGCTTGAGGTCCTGGAAAGAGTATCTATAAGCGTCACGCTGAAGGACGAAGAGATACTGAAGCAGGTTGCTGAGACGGCTATAACGGGCAAGTCCGCAGAGCGTGCCAGTAAAGAATTAGCCAACCTTTCTGTCAAGGCCGCCAAATGGGTGGCTGAGGAGCGCAATGGACGAACTGTTCTGGACGTCGATAACATAAAGATGGAGAAGAAAGAGGGCGGCTCCATGAACGAGACGGAGCTGATAGAAGGCATCGTACTAGACAAGGAAGTCGTCCACGCGGGCATGCCGAAGGAGATCAAAGATGCGAGGATTGCATTGCTTGACTGCGCGCTCGAGGTGAAAGAACTGGAGGGCGACGCCAAGATAAACGTCGACTCCCCCGAGAAGCTGCAGGCCTTCCTGAACAACCAGGAGAAGTCGCTGAAGGACATGGTGGAAAAGGTAATTAAGTCCGGTGCCAATGTCGTCTTCTGCCAGAAGGGCATAGATGACGTGGCGCAGCACTACCTTGCTAAGGCCAAGATCCTTGCAGCCAGACGGGTCAAGAAATCTGACATGGATGCGCTGGCAAAAGCCACAGGCGGAAATGTCTTGAGCAGCTTCAACGAGTTGACTAAGGAAGAGCTGGGCTACGCCGGCAGCGTCACTGAGAAGAAGATAGCAGAGGAAGAGATGATCTTCGTCGAGGGCTGCAAAACCCCGAAGGTCGTGACCCTTCTCATACGCGGCGGCACGGAGCATATCGTCGACGAGGTCAAACGCGGCCTCGAAGATGCGGTCAAGGATCTGGCTGCAGCGCTGGAACTGGGCAAGATCGTCGCAGGCGGAGGCGCCAGCGAAGTCGAGACAGCGAAGGAACTAAGGAAGTTCGCTGAGACCTTTAAGGGAAGGGAACAGCTGGCTATCCGTGCTTTCGCGGATGCGCTGGAAGTCGTCCCAAGGGCGCTGGCTGAGAATTCTGGCCTGGATCCGATCGACAAGTTAGTCGAGCTTCGCTCAGAGCATGACAACGGCAATGTGAATTTTGGACTGGACGTATTCTCAGGAAAGGTCCAGGACATGCGCAAAGCAGGTGTCGTCGAACCGCTGAAGATAAAGCTGCAGGCTGTGAAGTCTGCGAGCGAGGCGGCGGAGATGATACTGAGGATAGACGACGTCATCGCGTCCGGAAGGTCAGAGCGACCATCAGGACCGCCAGGACCACCTGGTGACATGGGCGACTATTAGACCCCCAATCTTTTCATTTTCAAGAAATAGCCGCAAGGCTCTACCGCGTAGGTAACTGTGAAAGATCACTGTCTGGATCCTCTCTAAGCGCCGTCGCAAACATGTCTTCGATTCTGTCAAAGGCGGCATCTATAACATCATATGGTATGCTGGACAGACCGCAATCCGCAGGATGCATTCGATATCCAACATCATGTTGCTCTTCCGGTCCCGGAACTCTTCTCATGTTGTATACCCATTTGTGAAATAGTTTGCCCATGGTTAAATTTGAGAGAAAGTTTTTTAAAAGCATCCGTCTTACATGCTCAGTATGAAGTCTATCGTCTTCGTTGGCTGCAGATAGTAAGAGTGGATGACTTTGGCCACTTCCTTGTAGTCGGTCATCCCTTTCTTCTGCATCCATTCCAGTATGGCCTTGCGCCTGAACAGCTCGTCAAGGACTTCCTGTTCCGTCTGGCCGGAGCGCTTAGCTATGTCCTTGAGCATCACAGACTTTTCCTTGATCTCGAACGTGTCCTTGGCCGCGTCCCATTCGAAGACTGTCTTGGTTACGGGTTTGTCGCCTTTGACACCGACCATCTCAACTATCGTATCTGTCCTTCTTATTATCTTGTCGTGCAGCCTGGAGAGCTTGATGAAGACGATGATGTCTATGTTTTCCAGCAGCCTTGGGGGCAGACTTATCGGTGGTGTCGTGAGCCTGTCTATAAGTTGCTGGACAGACGCTGCATGGATCGTTGCCATTGACGGGTGGCCTGTGTTGTGAAGCATGACGCCGCCGAAACCGCCAACGAAATTCTGCGTGCCAGGAACGGAGATGTCGTAGACTGGCTCAGGTTTGTCCAGGCGCACTCTCTCCATGCGACTGATTCTGTCCACATAAAGGTCGCCTATCATGTTCCGCTTTGGCCTTCCCTGCCTTGTTATCACTGGATTTTTCCCGACCGGACTGGCGAACTTGAGGAACCTCTTCATTTCCTCTTCACGGTAGAAAACTACCTCGTAATCCGTGGTCTTCCGCCCTGTCCTGTTTCTCGTCCTGATGTGCGGGAATATGGAAAGTGAAAGCAGGAGGTTGCACACGTCCTGAGCGAGCTGCTTCGAGATGGTATAATAGCAGAAATGGTTGCTGTTCATACTTGAGTCTCCGGCGTAAAGGCCGGAAAGGAGGTGGCCCATCTTCTCCTGTGAAAGTCCCATGATGAACCCTGGCACTTTCCTGGCCTCAGATCCGCTGCCACAGCACTGTTTAAACAGCTCGAAAATGGTCTTATGGTTGAAACGGAGCTCTGTGCACGTGCCAAAACCTTCAACTTGCCGCTCGGTTATCTTTGATCCCGTCACTTTGGTTATGCAATTCCTCATGTCTCTGAGGACGTCTGGGTTCTTGTTGTAAAGCGCGATGCTGTTGTTCTTGTGGGCCCTGTTGATGCTTCCCTCCGAGACGTAGTATCCTACGAGACGGAGTAGCTCAGGCGTTATGTCCAACCTTGCGCTTGTCTTCGGCGATTTGCCACGCTCGAACCGCACCTCTATGTCCTCGGGCTCGTAGCTTATCCCTGCCTTTTGCATGAGTTTTCTGAAGCTGGCTGCCGGCAAAGCGCAGTTGTTGACCCCGTAATAGTTTGATATCGTGGTGAAGCCTGCCACTTTGGATGCTTTCTCGAAACCCAGCCTTTTCTGTGCAGCTTTCACGTGCTTTGGCGAGTAGACGCGCAAGCCGGACAGGAGCTCAGTCAGGTCAATGCATTCCAGGTCTTCGAACCCGGACGGCAATTTCGCTGGAACGAGTATTTTGTCCCCCACTTTCATCTCACCGACGAGTGAGGCTTCTATCTTTCCACCCTTGCTGGTAAAGATCGAATGGTTCCCGGTGGCCACAACCTGCCTCCCTGACGCTGTCGTTATGGTGAAAAGCTCTGAAACAGGCGCATGCTCGACAAGCGTTTTCATCTGGGAAACTGTTATTTTTCCTGTATCCGGATCCATCGTCGGCAGATTGTATGTCTTACCAGCGAGCGTGGCTATGGGAACGGATTTCGTGTGGCCGTCGTTGTATACTATCACCTTCTCGTTGCCCGGAATGGATGCCATTTGCTGGAACAAGACGAATGCTTCTTTTCCACGGACCTCGCCGAGGATGATGTAGTCAGGACGCTGCCTCAGGCTTGCCTTCAGCAGGTCGAAGAGTGTGACCTCCCCTGTGCCGCCGCTCTTTGTTGACAGTGAAGACCGCGCGACCTGCGGAACCCAGTGTTCGTGCGGCAGCCTTATCTCTGCCGTGTCCTCTATGCTAACTATCTTCATCCCAGGGCGTATGAAAAGCGACAGGACATTGAGCATACTTGTTTTGCCGGTGGCCGTTCCGCCGGAGACGAGGATAGACTTGCCGTTGTCTATAGCCAGCCATAGATACGCAAGCTGCAGCGAGTTGACGGTCTTGTAATTGAGCATGTGTATCGGTGTCAGCGGCGTCTCGCTGAACTTCCTTATGGTGAAGTTGCTGCCTTTCCTGGATATGTCGCTGCCCAGCGTTGCCTGTATGCGGCTTCCATCAGTAAGAGTCCCGTCCAGCAGCGGCTCGGCTATGGAGATGGACTTGTTGCATTTCTGCGACAGCTTGACGATGAATGCGTCCAGCTCCTCCGGCGACTCAAACGTGACGTTTGTCCGCACTGAACCGACTTTTGGATCCCTGTAGTAGGCATAGAGAGGAACGTTGACCCCGTCGCAGCTGAGATCCTCTATATTCTGATCCTTGAGCAGCGCGTCTATCTTCCCGAAGCCGAGCGTGTCCCTTTCTATGTAGTAGAGCAGCACGTCCTTGCGTGCCAAATCGACTGTGAAGCCAAGCATGTTTAGGGACTTGTCCACTTCCTCGAGAAGTATGCTTTTCGTTTCCGTGTATTGAAGCTTGGAGACATCTATGTCCATCCGTTCCTCGAGGTCGCGTTGGACGTCGCGGATGACTTTCTTGTCGTCTTCTGTGATTGGCGGCTCAAGCAGGTGGTACATGACTGTCCTGAGCGCAGGCTCGTAGCGGATGACGCAGTAAGAGTAAACAGTCTCGTTGGGTTTCGGATTGCGCGGAACGAGCGGGTAGGATATCTTCAGCGTCGTCCTGTCCTCTTCGGTCTTCGGCCTGGTCAATACAGTCGCGGCCTCGCTGGGTATGCGTATGGACTCGATGCGCTCCGTGTCCTGCTCTGGCAACATCGGGAACTGCATCGGGAATCCGATGGGTAGCGCCATGCCGGCTGGTATCTGGACTCCGCCACTGAATCCACCGCCGCCTCCACTACCGGACCCACTGCCGCTCTTTCCCGTATCCTGGACACCTGGACGGGATTTCGCTGGCTGATTGGGGATAGCTATGCCCTGGATCTGGGCGCCCTTCTTCAGGCGCAAGAATATCTTTTTGGAAATTACACCCGCCATCCGCAACCACTACAGTATATTAATTTGGCCGCCGTTCTTATAAACCCTGACTTTTCCTTTTTGACTGAGGGCGCGGCCTGAGAAAGAGAAGCAACCGGATGGGCATGCAGTGACGCCACAGCAGCCGAGGCCAAAGATTTCTGACGATTTTTCCACCTCGTTGAGCTTGATTGTCAAGTTCCCGGACGGGTTCGTGTCAGTCGCCCCCCAAAGCCGCAGCTCGTAGTATTCGCCTGCTATGGTCTTCGGCAGCTTCACGTCTATTGAAGCGTTGATGTCGCTGTTCTCGGCTACTGTAATCACGGCCGTGGCAACAATGTTCTGGATCTTGTTTAACTGGTCATGGACGCCCACGTTGATGTAATAGTCCTGAAGGTTCATGAAAATGGTGAAGCAGAAGATGAAGATGACTATGCTTATGGCGAACACCAGCACGTTCTCGAAGACCACAATCTGCCCTCGCAGCATCAATTATATATTGCGCGCGCTGGGTAAAAAACGTGCTGTGCATCAGTAGACGTTCACGTCCACGTAAGTCGTGGTCAGGTCGCCCCCGCTGACCGCGCCGCCGGCTGTGACCTTCGTATCACCGAACGTGATGACAATCGAGGACGTCCCTGAGGATTTAGCAGAGCGCAATGCGACTTTGTAACCTTTCTGCGGCGAGCTCACTGTCTCCAGCTCTCTATAGTGCATTTTCAGCGTGTACAGGAAGTCTTCGCCAGCGCTTTCCGTCTTCAGTGTCGTGACTGACGGGTATGAACGGCCATAGACGCCCGTTTCTTTGTCTACGTCCATGAAGCTGACTGTCCCCAGATAGAGCGTGGAGCGGTCTATGGCCAGTGGCTGCGGCATGACGAACGTGAGTATCATGGAGTTGTTGTCTGGATCCTCGGCATCGTACGGGATGACCTTGACGCTCCCGAACGGTATGGAAAAGTCTTCCTTGCCGCCGCCGGCGCTCACAATATCTGTGATGGACTTGTCAAGACGCTTGGCCAGGTTCTCGGCAGAGCCGAAGTTTGTCGAAGAGACGCGTTTCTCTATCATCGGCATGCCCCAAGCGTAAGCCATGGCAATCATAGCCATGACTATGGCTACAATCAAAACTAAAGAAATGGGGGTGACTGCGGCTTTCATCATATAGCAACCCTTACGGACACACGACTGTGATTTCCTGGATGTTGGTGCCTATGCCGGCCCTTACCCTGTGGTTTGTACTACTACATCCGGCAGGCGCGGTTGCCCCACATCTGTAGTCAATCAGCAATTTGCCTGTTTTTGACGCAGCTATGGTGGCCGTGCCGGTTGCTACTGCTGTACCGTCGACCTCGAGTATGTCAAAGCTGGAGGCCCATGGTGTCCCGCCGATTGCCAGAGGTTGCTGGCCGTTGTTAAATACATAAAGGTTTATGACATTGCCGCCTCCTGTGGCAGCCGCGCAGGTTATCGCATCCGTCGGGTAGACGAAACTTTTCTCCACGTTGAACAGCCCCGACATGAAGGTGTAGGCCATGGCCAACAGTCCCATCGTTATCAGCAACAGCACGATGGTCGCGATGATGGGCGTTATTCCTTTCATTTTTTTCCTCCTATTTTTCCTAGTTTTTGCATGTCCATGTAAATCGCTAGCAGCGTTATCTCTATCAGTATCAGCAACGTCTCTGTCATGTAGAATTTACCCTGGGACATGCCCAGCATCAAAAGAGCGCCGATGAAACCGAGCCCGAGAATCACTACCACTATGGCGACTTGCGTGGACAGTTCTGCTCCCATATTATCTAAATGGATAAAGGTGCTATTTAAGCATTGGACATGGCAGTGGCTGTTGGTGTGGAAATAAAAAATCGCATCTTGACTGCGCTATCTCGGCGACGGAGGGCGCATGCCAGACCCGGCCATCTCCAGCGACAGCCGCTTCAGGCGCTTGTCCATGGCGTCCATGTTTGCGATTATTGCCTGGTTGGTCTCTGTCGCAGCCTTGTTCTGTTTTAGCAGCGCGTCCAACTTATCGACCACCGGGGACATGACGTCCTTTGATATCTCCGATACTGTTTCTTCTGATGCGCTGGCCTTGAGCAGGCCCATGAACTCGCTCATCGAGTCCAGAAGGCGGTCTATCTTGATTGGAAGCTTGGATATCTCGTTCCTCAGGTCCGAGTTGGACTTTATGACGTCATCTATGACGCGCTGGTTCGTTTTTATCAGCTCTATAATCTGCTCTATCAGGTTGCGGACTTCAGAACTGGAACTGGTAGATTCAATACGCTGGATGCGGCTTTCGAGCTTCTTTAGAGGAGAAGAAGGGATAATCTCGTACTCCTCGTCTTCCATGGATAATTATGTGCCATCACGCTATATAAACATTACAATGGTGTTGCTGGCCCATACTGGTGGGCCTCAGGACGCCGACAGGTGTCGCGCAAATTAATTATAAAGCGGGGACAAATTTAAAACGAATGTTCTCCAAGGTTGCGGTCAGGCTTTTGGGCGACATGCTGCGCCCGCACATGGACAGCTTCGAAGAACTGAGGATGAACCTCAGGAAAGGCCGGATGGCCATCTCAACGATTGAATACGTGTGCTCAATGTTCCTCGTGGCGCTGATAGCGTTCGTTGCCACGGTCATAGTATGCCCATTGGTGCTTGTGTCCGCCGGCGTCGGCCTCGGTTTCTCCTACACGTTCGGCATCATGATGGCTTGCATGGTTTGTGCTGCTGTCGTTCTGCTTTCATATTACTTTCCCAACATGCGGATGGGCGAGTATAGGAAGAAGATAGATGTGTCCCTGCCGTTCGTTGCATTCTGCATGACTGCGTCTGCCTCGGCCGGAATAAACCCGGTTGAGATATTCAAGGTCATCGCCAAGAGGAAGAGCGTCTTAGGGGCAGAAGCGAAGAAGATCTACACCAACGTGAAGACCTTGGGGTGCAGCCTCCCTGAGGTGCTGCAACGGTCTGCAATGAACTCGCCGTCTCCTGACTTCGCGGACTTGCTCTGGGGGATGATGACTGTCATGACGTCCGGCGGCAGCATGGAAAGCTACCTGCATGTCAAGACAGAGACGCTGATGAACAAGTACAGAAGGCTGCTCGAAGACTACTCCAAGGCCATATCGCTATACACGGAGCTGTACATAACGCTGATAATCGTCGGCGGCCTGTTCTTCATAATCATGAGCGCCATCATGTCTCCCATGTCCAGCGGCATGGGCGGTGGTGGCGGAGGGTTCAGCGACCCACTGATAATGCAGACGTTCATCGTTTTCCTTCTCATACCGCTTGTTTCAGTTGGGTTCATAGTGCTGTTAAAGGGGGCATACCCTGCGGAGAGCTGAGATGGATTTAACAAAAATGGGCAAGAGCCTGAAGGTCATGTTCATTTCCGTAGGCATCGCTGCATTGCTTGTAGTCATAGGCTTCCTTTCGGGGGACATGGGTGTGCTGGGCAACCTCATTGTGATCGGTGTCTTCGTCTCGATCGTGCCCAACTTCCTGATAAAGTACACGAAGCTTGTATGGATACGCGCAGTCGAAGACCAGTTCCCCAACTTCATCCGCAGCGTTGCCGACTCCGTCCGCTCAGGGATGTCGTTCAGGGAAGCGATAAACATAGCGGCGAAATCGGACTTTGGCAAGCTCACTCCGGAGATACAGGATATGAAGTCGAAACTGAGCTGGGGGGTGGATTTCATGCGCGTTCTGGAAATCTTCACTGAAAAGGCCAAGGGTTCGAGGATGATAACGGAGTCAATGGAGATAATCAAAGAGTCGTTCCGCGCCGGCGGCAACATCGCAGAGACGCTGGATGCGATAGGCATGAATGTGCTGATGCTCAAGGAAGTCGAGGCTGAGCGGGCATCGATGACGAGGCAGCATGGGATGGTCATGTACGGCATATTCTTCCTGTTCGTGGCCATCGCCGTGGCCACGGTCTATGTCATGGTGCCCATGTTGATCCAGAGCCAAGGCACAGGCGAAAGCAGCGGCACTGGCGGCGGTTTCGGGCTAACCATACAGGACCCGTGCAAGGCCAACCCTATGTTTCCCTGCCCATATTTCAGTGCGGTCGGCATCTTCCTCGGCGTGAAAGCCGGAGTTGGGCTTTATTACACTGCGCTGTTCTTCAACGTCGTCATCGTGCTATCCATATTCATGGGGCTCATCATCGGCCAACTAAGCCAGAACTCCGTAGTCGCAGGTATCAAGCACTCGCTCATCCTGCTGATGGCCTCGATAGCTGTGTTCATGACGCTTTCAAAGCTGGGGCTGCTGCCTCAGTGAGGGATTATGAAAAGGGAAATGACCAGACAGCTCGTGCATTTGAGCGGTGTAATATTCGTTCTGCTTTCTCTGTTCGTTGATGCATGGCTTGTCGCCGCTTACAGCTTCATGATAGCCTTCGGCCTGGTTGCATACGCTTTTTACATGCGCATGGAGAAAAGCCGTCTCCTGAAGATGGTGGAGCGCCTGGAGGCGCCGTTCAGGAAAGCGCTGATGTATGTCGAGTGCAGACGGGGCTCGCCTTTCGCTGGAGCCATCTGGTTCTTCTTCTCGATGGGCATCGCGTTCATTGCATTCCCTGCGCCTTTCGGCCAGGCTGCCGTTTGGATGCTCGCTGCAGGGGACTCTGTTTCGACCATGGTCGGCAAGTCCATCGGAAAGCACAAGATCCTCGGGAAAAAAACAGCCGAAGGGACTCTATCCGTGCTTGCATTGTCGCTGACGGCTGTGTGGCTGGCTCCACTGCTGCCTGTGATCGCCGGCGCCGTTGCGGCTGCATTGGCCGAGCTGCTGCCTGAGGCGCGCCAGCTGAAAGGGCTGCATGCCAAGGGCATCGTGGACGACAACTGGATGATACCCATAGTTGCTGGCTCTGTTATGTGGCTAGTTTCGGTAATCTAGCAGAAAGGCGGACCGCTATCTTCAAGATACCTTATGATGTTTGGGCAAAGGTTCAAATAATCTATGTCAGCATTAATTTGGGCCCAGTATGCATCTTCTCTCCTTCTTTGAGCTCTTCTTTCATGCATTATTTCCCCGATCACAGGGAGATGGTCAAGGACGTACTCCACCGCAGGATAGTCGCTTAATCTTCTCATGGTAGAACGTGGAAAGTAAGTTTTATAAAAATGAATGGGCCCCTCGAGATTTTCACTCATTCCCCTCATGTTTGGGTAAGCTTTAGACCTTTGCGGAGGGCATTGGCCTCCCGTAAAAGGGATTGGGTTTTGAACTCGAGTCGGCAGCACCCCAAGCTGCAATGCTAAGCCAAACTACACCAGGGGCCCTTGTTGAATCATATTACAGGCTATGCTTTTTAAGCGTCTACGGCTGAAGCGAAGACATTAAAGTCGCAGCGGCAAAAATAAAGCATGCCGTCTGAAGTCATACTCATTGAACGCGCGATACTGCAGGGGCTCAGGAAGTCTGTGAATGCATTCGCGAAAAGCCTGCCAGCGGGGCAGCGCGTAGCGATAAAGATGCACATGGGCGAAGGCGGGAGCCTCTTCTACCTGCGTCCGATTTACGCCAGGACTGTGGCAGACGAGCTGAAAAGCGCCGGAATGCAGCCATTTGTTTTTGACTCGCCGACCATGTACCACGGCAACCGCCATGATGTAGAAAGCTACTACGAGACGGCCAAAAAGAACGGCTTCACTGAAGAAAGCGTTGGATGTCCTATAATCATTTCTGACGAAGGCGTTCCGGTGAGCACAGCACTGGGAAAAATAAATGTTTGCAAGAAGCTTGTCGATGCAAAAGCTATGGTCGTTCTGTCGCATTTCAAAGGCCACCTGTGCTCCACGTATGGAGGCGCGATAAAGAACTTGGGTATGGGCGGCTTCACGTCAGCGAGCAAGAAAAGAATACACAATGGTTGTACGCCGGCTGTGGACCTTGCAAAATGCGTCGGTTGCGGTACGTGCGCAAAAGCATGCCCGTTCGGCCTGCCCAAGGTCAAAGGGAAGGTTCAAATGCCCGAAGCGTGCTATGGCTGCTGCGTGTGCGTGCTTGCATGTCCGCAGCATGCGCTGAAGCCAAGGACCATGCCTCTGGCTGAAGGACTGTCGGATGTGGTAAGCCATCTACTCAAGTCCTTCCCAACGGGCAATGTATTATACGTCAACGTCCTCATGGACATAGCCACGCGGTGCGATTGTGTGGCGCATGGCGAGTCCGATGCAGAACTGGCTATGGCCTGCCCGAACATCGGCATCATGGTCTCAAGCGACCCTGTCGCGGTGGACAAGGCGTCTCTTGACATTGTGGACGAGCTTTCCGCAGGTAAGTTCGGAAAACTCTGGGGTGGCAATCCGGACTGGCAGACGGAGAAAGCTGAGGCGCTGGGGATGGGGTTCAGAAAGTACGTTCTGAAGAGGGCTTAGGCAAACTTATTCTTTGGCAACTATGCCGCCGTCCATCAGGAGACTTGCTCCGGTCATGAAAGTCGCATCCCGGGCCAAAAAAAGCGCTCCTTTTGATATTTCCTCCGGTGTCCCGAGCCTTCCCAGCGGAACAAGCTTCTCTATCCGCTTTCTCTCCTCCACGGATATGCCTTTCAGCAGCATAGGCGTTGCAATGGGTCCCGGGCAAAGGGCATTGACCATTATATTGTATTTCATGAGTTCCAGCGCTGCGACCTTTGTCAGCTGTATAACTCCGCCCTTGGAAGCCGCATAAGCGCTCCATCCTATATCGCCAACGAAAGCAAGCTCTGAAGCGGTGTTGATTATCACGCCGCCCCGCTGTTTTTTCATCACGGGGATGGCGTGTTTGATGCAAAAGAAATATCCTCTCAGATTTGTTTCCAGCATGTTGTCCCAGTCCTTCTCTTCCATGGTTTCTATGGGGATGTTTTTGCCTATGCCGGCATTGTTCATCAGGATGTCAAGCCTTCCGAATGCCTTAACGGCTCCAGATATCGCATTTTTCACGCTCTCTTCCTGTCTCACGTCAACCTTAACAAAAATACAGCCGTTTCCGATAGTTTCTGCCACCTTCTTGCCTTCAGGGGAGACGTCCGCTATTACCACTTTTGCGCCTTCCCTTGCAAACAATTCGGCCGTTGATTTTCCTATCCCAGAAGCGGCTCCTGTTATAAAAGCGACCTTGCCTTCCAAGCTCATCATTCAGTTGGGTTTTACTCAATTAATAACTTTATGTTCTAGCGGTGGCGACGCCCCCGGGGGGACTCGAACCCTCGACCCCTTGCTTTCTTCAAAGGTTGAACCCTCAGGTCTTCTATCCGTGAATAGAAGGCAAGTGCTCTATCCAACTGAGCTACGGGGGCATTGCCGTTTTAGAATTGTATCCAAGAATAAAGTCTTTATCTTCTCTTGAGCTTCTTTTTCCCCGTCTCCTTGACGAAACGGATGATGCGCTTTGCCTCGGCCTCAGGGTTGTCCGCCTTCTGTATCAACGACGCGACTTGGACGCCATCTGCGCCGCCGAGCAGCGTCTTCTCTATGTCTCCAAGGCTCTTCTGGGAGCCGGCGCATATGACCGGATGGCCGACGGCCTTTTTGACCCACGAGAACATCTCAGGCGGTGACGGACCAGGGGCGCCGGAGCCGCGCTCAAGGATGGTTATCCTGTGGCCCATCATCTTCCCTGCCAATGCGTATGCAGCTGCAATCTCAGGCTTATGCAATGGAACTGGCTTGGCGTCGCCAACCCAGCCCACGGTCTCACCAGGTTCGACTATAATCAGTGACGTGGGGATCGTCTCTATGCCCATGCGCTTGATGGCGAAGGCAGAGAGAGCGTGAGCCCCGGTTATCCAGTAAGGGTTGTTTGAGTTCATGAGGCACATGTAATAGAGAGCGTCGGCATATTGCGTCAGCCCGTCGACGTTACCAGGGAAAAGGATTATCGGCGTCGAGACTGTCTCGCGCACGCGCTTGGCCGTCTCGTTAAGCGACGCTGGGTCGACTCCGAGGGAGCCACCCATAAGCAGAACGTCTGCTCCGCCTTCGTGGAATGCACGAGCGAAGCGCAGAGATTGCTCTATGTCTTGCATGGGGTCTATGAGCCCGAAGAACAATGCCCCATCCCTCTCCAGCGTTTCCAGCAACATTGATTCTATCTTTCCTAGTTCCATTTTGCACCTGATTGAAAAGGACTTGGATTGCGTATTTAAACGACTTTGCCCCACGAGGAGAACGAAGGCGGGGAATGCTTATAATTTGAGGCCCTTTTTAATATACATGATCCTCGTGACAGGCGCGACGGGATTCATAGGCACGGCGTTCGTAAAGGCGCTAGTAGCCTCCGGAGAGAAACCTAGAATACTCGTGCGCAATGCCTCAACTGAACGTATGGACGGAGCGGAGACCGTGGAGGGGGATTTGCTTAGCATCCCTTCCTTAGAAAACGCTACCAAAGGCGTCAATGCGGTCGTTCATCTTGCCGGACTTGTTTCATATAGCGCCACCAAAAGCGAGCTCTTTGCCACCAACGTGGCAGGAACGCTTAATCTTCTGAACGCATGCAAAAAAACCAATGTCAAGCGCTTCGTATTTGCATCGAGCGTGGCCGTCTATGGAAAGCATACGGGGCCTATCTCTGAGGACACGCCGACGAGGCCCTTGAACGACTATGGAAACTCCAAGCTTGTTGCAGAGAGCTATGTCATGGAGTCGGGTATGGAATGCATAATACTCAGGTTCGCGCCGGTTTACGGCGCCGGAAGCAAGCAATGGATGGAAAACATCAAGCTTCTGGACGGGGGGTTTCCCGTGCCTGCCACGAAAAATAAGACGCACGTGGTGTCCGTTGGCAATGCAACAGGTGCGTTAATGCTTGCATTAACGGGGCCTTCGGGGACGTACAACATCGCAGACGCTGAACCTATTGGATTTACTGATTTCGCCGAGCGCATCGTCAGGCTGCTGGGAAAGGAGCCTAAGGCAATGCCGCTATGGCTCGTGAAGCTAGGGGCAACGTTCAAAGGATTGGGACCATACGTTGACGTGCTGACACAGGAAAGGCAATACAGCATCAAAGAAACGCAAGAAAAGCTTGGATACAAACCGGTGGATGATTTTGAGGATGAAGCTGACAGAATGGTCAAATGGTACCTTGAAACGAAGGAACTGGAGGCTGGGTGAATGTTCGGGGCGCTAAAGAAAAAACTGCAGGAGTCTATAAAGGGGCTTGCAGAGCGGGCGAGGCCGACGGAGAAGCATGAGGCTGAACGAGAACCCGAAAGAGCCAAACCAATGCCGGCAGAGAAGCCTGCCAAAGCAGTGAGGCAGGAAATCGTGACGAAACCGAAAACCATAGAGACGGCCTTCAAACCTGAGACTGAAGTAAAGCCGCGGCAGAACCTGGTGAAGCCTGAGACGAAACTGATAGCTAAAGAGACTATGGAAGCGCATGAAGCGCCAGGGACGGAAAAGGAAAGTCTTGGATTCATGTCAAGGCTCAGAGCTAAGGTGACGGAAAAGACGCTCACGGAAGAAGACATAGACTCGTTCTTCAACGCTTACGAGATGGAGCTGCTCCAATATAACATCGCATTGGAGGTCGTGGACTTCCTGAAGCAACGGCTCAAGGAGAGCCTGGCCGGGAAACCGATGCCCCGCGTCGGAACTGAAGATAAGATCAGGGCTGCGTTCAGGGAGGCGCTGCTTGAGATTGTGAGCCAGGGCGACGTGGACGTTGCCAAAGCATTCAAGTCCGGGAACGGCAAGCCGTGCTTCATCTTCCTCGGCTTCAACGGCTCAGGGAAGACAACGAGCCTTGCCAAGGTCTGTCGCTACCTCCTAGACCGGAACGTGAGCGTCGTCATGGCTGCCGGCGACTCGTTCCGTGCGGCGTCCATAGAGCAGCTGCAGCACCATGGTGACAAGCTCGGGGTCAAGGTCATCAAGCACGAATACGGGGCGGACTCTGCTGCTGTGATATTCGACGCCGTCAAATACGCTGAAAGCCATGGCATCGATGTAGTCCTGGCTGACACGGCCGGACGTACGCATGCGGACAAGAACCTTATGGACGAGCTGAAGAAGGTCATGCGTGTCAACCAGCCGCGGCTGAAGATCCTGGTCATCGACTCGCTCACAGGCAACGATGCTGTGGAACAGGCGAGGCGCTTCCACGAGGCCGTGGGCGTTGACGGCGTCATCATGAGCAAGTCCGATGTCAACGAAAAGGGCGGTTCCGTCCTGTCTGTCTGCTATGCGATACGAAAGCCTATTCTCTTCCTGGGAACGGGACAGGGGTACACAGACATAGAACGTTTTGAGCCTGAGAAGTTCGTGGATGAGCTACTGGGATAGGCTTAAAAAACTCATCTCCAACCTATATTCATGGGAGATTGTCAAGGTGGCTGCTCTATTGAAGATGCGTTTGCATTGATTAGAACCAAGGCCGAGCTTGCACGATGGGACGGCACAATTTACAGCGTCAGTGATATCTCTGGTGACTTGGCTTCTCTGGGGATTGTTCCGGAAAGCATCGACTGCGGCTATTTGCTCGGATGCAGGAATCGCATGGAACTGTGAGCGCCCTGCTTACCGGAACTGCGCTTCGGAAACCTTTAAATAGCTTATCCCTTAAAGTATCTTTGTAAAATACAAACGGAGGGACAAAAATGGTTGAATTCAAAATCCTGAAGGCAGAAGAGATAAAGTTCGGAAAAAACAACTTCCTCGAGATTGCCCTGAAGAAGGCTGTCACAGAGGAAGGCGAGAACGAGTTCATCTCGATCTCCCGCGGCTTTTACCTGCCTGACGGAACCAAAAGGTTTAAAAGGTCTATTGCAATCCCCAACGACGACCAGATTCGCGGGGAAGTCGCAAAGAAAATAAAGGATCTCTGATCTTGAGCACGGAGACGCCGGAGCTGAAGGTTAAGGTTTCCCCCTAACGTTTTTTCTATTTCTTTGGCTAGCGGCAGCTTTTAATCCACGCCGGAGAAATTATGGACATGGACGCTGGGACGAAAAAACTGATACGGCTTTACGCTCTCCAGAACGCCGTCTTCCATCAGGGCAAGGCCAATGCAGGCGCTGTCATAGGCAGGACGCTAGCTGAGATGCCTGCATTGCGCAATGCAGTGGCTGAGACGGGCAAAGCAGTCGCAGAAACGCTGAAGGAGGTCAATAAGCTTGGCCTTGCGCAACAGCAGGCTGAACTGGAACGGGAGTCACCGGAGATGATGCACAAGGAGAAAAAAACTGAGGATATGCCTGAGCTGCAGGGCGCCGTCGAGGGCAAGGTCGTGACGCGCTTTGCGCCCGCACCGACAGGACCGTTGACCATCTTCCATCTCATGCGTGCCGCTTTCCTGAGTTACTACTATGCACGACGCTACCACGGGAAGTTCGTGCTCAGGCTAGAGGACAGCGATCCTGTCAAAGTCAAGGCAGAATTTTACGATTTTATCGTCCAAGACTTGAAGGCTGTGGGCATCGATTACGACGAGATCGTGCTGGAATCAAGCCACATGGACCTCTACTACAAACACGCGGAAAAGATGATAAGCGCGGGCAAGGCTTACGTCTGCTCGTGCCCTGCGGAGGCGTTCCGTGCGCTGAAAGAGAAGAAAAATGACTGCGCATGCAGGAAGAAATCCGCAGCGGAGAATGCAACGCAATGGAAAGCCATGCTCTCAGGAGCATACAAACAGGGTGACATTGTGCTGAGGCTGAGGACGAGCATGAGCGAACCGAACCCTGTGTTGAGGGATCCGCCGCTGTTCAGGATATGCGATACAAAGCATCCGAAGGTGGGGACGAAATACATGGTGTGGCCGCTCTACAATTTCGCCTGCGCTGTCGAAGACCACCTTTCAGGAGTGACGCACGTTTTCCGCGCTAAGGAGCATGAACATAACACGGCCGTACAAAGACTGGTCTACGACTTCTTCGGCTGGACCAAGCCTGCATTCATCAACTTCGGGCTGGTCTACTTCCCCGGTACGAAGATGCACAAGCGTGACATAAAATCGTCCATGGACAAGGGCATCTACACCGGATGGGACGATCCGCAGCTTCCTACTGTGCGCGCATTCCTGAGACGGGGCTTCCTTCCGAAGACGTTCGAGGCGCTGGCCAAGACGTGCGGACTGTCGAAGAATGACATACGCATCGGATGGGAGAACCTTGAAGGCATCAACCGCAAACTACTCGACCCGATAGCCAACCGCTACATGGTTGTCATAGATCCTGTGCGCATAGAACTGGAAGGCCAGAAGCTTCCGAAGAACATAGAGATGGAAAAGCATCCCGACTTCCCCGAACGCGGAGCGAGGACACTGCCTGTGGATGCGAAGGAAGTGTACGTCGCCGGCACGGACTTTGAGAAGCTCCACGGCAAACCGACGAGGCTCATAGGGGTGGGCAACTTCACGCTTGAAAAGAAAAGCAAATACATCGGCGACGAGATAATGCACGGAATGCAGAAGATACAGTTCGTGAGCGTGCCCAACGTCCCCATAGAAATCCTGATGCCTGACGGAACGAAGGTTACGGGACTTGGTGAGGCGGGAATGGCCAACCTCCATACGGGGGAAACAATACAGATGAACCGCATAGGGTTTGCGCGCGTTGACTCAACGGGAAAGACGATCACGCTGGTGTTCACTCACAAATGAGATAGTTTTGCGGGTATGCGCATTGTTATACGGTCATCCCTATTGACTCCAAAGCCTTCTGGATGAACTCCGAGAATATCGTACTGGCGAACAGGACGATTATGTAATGCATGATCAGGCCGGCGAACAGCATCTTTGATGCCGTGTACCACTGACTCGTCTTGGACTCGCCTTCGCTGATTTTGGTCATGAAGATGGCAAGGATGATCAACATTTCTATCAGGTACGTCCCGACGATGAGCTGGAACAGCTCGGGGGAAATGGCCGAGTCGGCGTTGAAGGCATCTGTTATTGGCATGCCCATGGAATCGCCGACGTTCAGCTGGGCGACGTATTCGCCGAGCTTGGCCAGCACGAGTATTATGATGCTTGCCATGGAGACGACCAACGCGGTGACCATGGGGGTCAGCATATACGCCTGGAAACGCATGCTCGAGACAGTCTCTTCGAGCAACTCGCGCATGTATTCCTGCGTTTCGCGGATATTTTTCATGTACTTGGATATCCTGAACATGCTTTCTGAGGCGTAACGGACTCCTTTTTTGGCCGTATCAACGACTGCGCGCATGACGTTGCGGATAAGCTCGGACGGATAGTAGAGTATGCTCCCATATTTGGCGTCAAACAGCGCGCCCTCGAACGTCATGCCCAACGCCTTCATGTTCCTGAGGGTGATGCGGAACAGATCAGCTATCTTCAAATCCTTGACATCATCCAACGCCTTGGATACAGCCACTTCAGTCGGGATGCCCGCTGACATCCTGTTGCCCAGTTGGAACAACGCCAGCTCGAAATCGTTCTCAACGTTCCTTATGTCTTCCTCGATCTTCTTGCGTTGGAATGTCGAGAGGTAGAAGTAGACGGCTAGCGATAAACCAACGCCGAGCACTATCAGACCGGACATCGCCAATGAGAAGACGCCTTCCCCATGGCCGAGAAGCCGTGTGGCCGGGTCCTCGGCGAAGTAGATGATCGGATAGGTCACAGTGCATCCTAGCATCAACAACGCGAACAACAACGCTGGAACGGACTTGCCACGTATCATGACATGGCCTTTTTTCGGAAGGCTTGGGTGATTAGCCACGCCGCTGGCCGAGAAGGTGACAGGGCGCTTCCTAAGCGTGTTGTTAATGAACCAGATTATTATGATGGGCAATGCAATATCGTAGCCGATGATGAAATGCGCAGGGCTTATCATGTCCGCCATGAAAACGGCAACGAGCGGGGCCATGATGGAGCCCAGCACGGGCAGCACGATACCCATCATGTGGATGATCATCACCGGGAGCTTCAGGTCCTGCACGTAATGTTTCATCCGTGTCTTGGATCCCTCAAGCACGACGTTCAGGGCCTCGTCAAGGATGATGTTCGTCTTGTCAGTCGGCTGCGATGTCGAGTCGCGTATGAGCCGCATGGCCTCGGCAAATTCTTCATTCTCGGGCTTCCATTTTATGATGTACGCCTCCATGGCGTCCCATGCGGAATAGTATTTCTTCATCTCCATGTCCCAGAGAAGCTTGCGCATGTCCCAGGCAAGCGGGCCTGTGACGTTGGCGGCAGCGAACCTCAATGCGCGCTCGAGGTTGGGGCTTATGCGCATGGAGACTACCATATAAAGGACGGCCAGCACAACCTGTGAGCTCGCCTTTATGCGCATTTCCTTGAGCAGGTTCACCGGATACTTGAACATGTACCACGCCACGGGCAACCCGAACATCGCCAATGCAATCCCGCCCAGCGGGAGTTCGATGCCTTTGCTCATGAATGCGACTGCAACGGCGATGCCGATTATCATGAAAACCACGGCTGACATGACAGCCAGGGACATGACTTCTGAAGGCGACACGCGCAGGCCCGTGAAATTTATCGCGCCTGCAAGCTCCCGTTCCGAGCCTTTGGACGGCTTGGCGACAAGTATCTTGCTTGATGCTTTGGCCAGACGTTCGTACCATATGAGCGGCGTCTCTTCGCCGCTCGAAAAAAGCTTGTACTCCCTTGAGGTCGTGTATCGTGTGACTGGCTGCGGCGCAGGCTGCTTGCGGCCCAAGAAACCCATGCTCTATAATTGGCTTTCGCTCTAAATAAGCGGCTCACGGACGCTGGCAAATAAAAGCGCGCGGTGACAAAAGGATATTATGTTCGGGTGGCTTCTTTTGACTGTCGGGGCGGTAGGCTTCGGATGGGCCGCTTACTCGGACTTAAAGACGACTGAGTTCCATGACGGGATACCGTATGGGATTATCGCATTGGCGCTGCTCATACGCGGCGTTGCTGCCGTGCTCACCAATGATGTGTCCATGCTCCTCAATGCGCTCATGTACGGTTCGCTCTTCCTCGGGTTTGGGCTGCTAATGTACCGGTTGAACCAATGGGGTGACGGAGATGCATGGCTCCTCGGGGCGCTTGGATTCCTTTTCCCAGACTCGGCCGGTTTCGCATTCTCGTCTGCGCTGCCATTCCCTGTAGCCATGCTCTTCAATTTCCTGTTCGTCTCCTTCGCATACCTTGTCGTATATTCCATTGGCCTTGGCGTCGCTTCCGGCTCAGGCAACGCATTCTTCCACCAGCTCAGAGGAGAGATGCGAAGCATAGCCGGAGCCACGCTCGCGTTCTCTGCCGCTGTTTTCGCGCTGACCGCATATGCACTGACACAACCATCCATAGCGATGGATATGGCACTGCTACTGCCAATAGCGGCATCGCCGTTCCTGCTTCTGGCAGTCCTGGTGTTCGTGAAATATGGGCGGTTCATTGAAACTAAAATTTTCAGGAAACGGATCCATGTTTCAAAGCTGCGCGTTGGTGACGTTCCTGTCAACAACCGCTGGCGCGTTCTCACGAAGACTGAGCTGCGGACGCTAAAGGCGAGAGGCGGCTACATATGGATAAAGGAAGGCGTCCGCTTCGCACCGGTCTTCTTTCTCACGATGCTCGTCACCCTCTTCTATGGCGTGCTGCTCTTTGCCTAGGCTTATAGGTCTGCCTCTTCGGGTCAAATAAAAGAAAAGGAAAGCCAGCTTTCTGTCGTGTTTAAAGCCTCTTGATTCTCTCAACGCCAACTTTCCTCACAACAGGTTTCTTGACTCGGGCAGGAAGCCATGATGGTCTGTTCGCCGGAGCGCTGACAACCTTTGTGGAGCCCTTGAAGATGTGGACAGTGTATGTACCGTCCTTGTTCCTTCTTCCGCGCTCCCTTAGACGGATGTCACCAATGCCCCTCGTGGCTGCCTTGAGGGCTGCCTGTCGGGGTGATCTTCCGGTGAAAATGGCCGATTTCCTGCCTTTTTTAAGAACGTAGTATTTTCTTGCGGCTCTTTTGCTTCTTACCATATTTGTTTCACCTTGGTATTGTTTTTTTAACAGGCTGCTTTATAAGCTTTTCCTAGCGCCTGATAGCGGTTTTGCCATGTTGCAGCTGGAATGAAAGCGACATGCTGCGGCCATAAATGGCCCTCATAATATCGCTTAATTCCAACACCGGAGTGACAAATCCGATGCATGGACGCTGCCGATACCGGTTGCGCTTTGCATGGCGCGGAAGCGGCGTGTGAAATGGATTTATAGTAGACGGAAATAATACATATGTATGCTGCTTAGGGCTGTTCCGCTTCAGTTCGATGCGGAAAAGCCAATCGTCATGCTGAGCGAAAGCGACGCGCAGGAGCTTGATGTCAAACCGCTGAACAGGGTAGAAATATCTCTCCGCGGCCGCCGCTTCGTCGGTATCGTGAACGTCTCAACCGGATTCGCACATGGTGTCATCGGCTTGTTCGAACCGGTAACGGCGGCACTGCGCGCCAAAGAGGGAGACAAGATATCTGTTACCAGGAGCGATCCGCCTGAGTCGCTGAACTACATCAAGAAAAAGCTTAACCGCATGGATCTTGATGGACAGGAAATAAGGCGCATCATAAAGGATGTCACTGCGCAAAGGCTTTCTGAAATAGAAATGACGGCATTTGTCATCGGACTACATATGCATGGACTGAACCTGAGCGAAGCCAAAGCGATGTCAGAGGCCATGGCTGCAACGGGCGATACACTGGATTTGGGCAAGAAACCCATCTTCGATAAGCATTCCATCGGCGGCTGCCCTGGAGACAAGACTACCATGTTGCTCGTTCCGATCGTCGCTGCGGCCGGACTGATCATACCCAAGACATCGTCCAGATCGATAACATCGCCGGCCGGGACGGCCGATAAAGTGGAATGCCTTTGCCCGGTCCAGTTCGAAATGGAAGAGATAAGGCGCATAGTCCGCAAGACCGGTGGCTGCATGGTGTGGGGCGGGGCCGTCAATTTCGCGCCCGCTGACGACATGTTCATCAAGATAGAGTACCCGCTTTCCATAGACCCGCTGCTGCTGCCGTCTGTCATGTCGAAGAAGAAGGCCGTTGGCGCCAATTACGTGGTGATAGATATACCTACCGGAAGAGGAGCGAAAGTAAAAACCACTGGCGAAGCGCAGGAGCTTGGGTACAAGTTCATCCAGCTTGGAAGGGAGTTGGGCATAAACGTGAAGTGCGTCTCAACATTTGGTGAGCAGCCGATAGGTTATGGGATCGGGCCGGCTCTGGAAGCAAGGGAGGCGCTGGCGACTATGGGCAGGAAGACCGATAAGATACCTTGGGACTTGCTTGGAAAAGTGTTCCACCTGGCCGGCCACCTGTTCTCCTTCCGCGGCATTGAAGGCGGCGAGGACAAGGCACTGCAAATATGGCGCTCCGGAAAGGCTGAGCAAAAGATGCGCGAGATAATCGGGGCGCAGGGCGGTGACCCTAAGATAAAACCGTCAGACATTCCCGTAGGCTGCCACAGGGCCGCAATAGCATCGGCCAAGAAAGGCCAGGTGCTTTGGATAAACAATGCTGCTATAGTCCAGATAGCGAGGGAGGCAGGAACGCCCAAAGACAAGGGGGCTGGGCTTTTGCTCAGGAGGAAGCTTAACAGCAAGGTGGAACGCGGGGATACGCTGTTCGAAATATACGCGGAGCAGACGCACAAACTGAACCGCGCCCTGAAACTTGCCCAAGCGCTGGAACCGTTCGGCGTCGGGGATCCGAAGGACATGGTCTACACGGACATACCGAAAGAGAAACAGGACAGATATTTCATCCTGGAGAGATAGCTTCAAGGGTTGGCCAATTTTCTGAGGGATTCGTGCACTTTTCCGTTCGTCACAAGAAAGTCCATCTGCGCCAGTTTCCAGGCCTTTCCGGAAAAGTCGGTGACCTTTCCGCCGGCTTCCTGGACTAGAAGCACACCAGCGGCCACGTCCCAGGGTGGCATGTTCATTGAAACGAATGCATCTGCCCGACCTGTTGCAACCCATGCGCATTCCAATGCTGCTGAACCGATCTTCCTCAGGTCCATAACTTTGCTGGAAACGGCGTAGCGGATCTTAGCTATACGCTCTTTGCTGCGCTCCCCGCCTTCGCATGTCACCACATAGCTACTTTGGATATCGCTGACTTCAGAAACGTTTATCCGTTTTCCATTCAGGAGCGCGCCTTTGCCTCGCTCAGCGAAGTACATCTCCCCGAGGAACGGGGCGTATATTGCCGCTAAGATCGTCTCGCTGTCGACTTGCACTGCCATGGATACGGAAAAGAATGGATTGCAGTTTATGAAATTCGCCGTCCCGTCCAGTGGATCGACAACCCACAAAAAGCGTGAACCGTGACTATGCATACCGCTCTCCTCAGCCAGCACGGCATGGTCAGGATATTTCTTCCGGATGAGTCCTGTTATCAGTCGTTCGGAACCTTGGTCCCAGTAGCTCTTTGCGTCCTTGCCGTGGAACCGGCCTGTGTCCTGCCGTTTGCGAAAATCCTTGAGGAGCGTATCACCGGCCTGGCGGGCAAACGCCTGGACGTCTTCTCTCAATGCATTGTCCATGCAATTGTACCGTACGGGGGGATTTATATCATATTATCATTCTTAATACGATGCTGCTCCATGCAATGAGGGTGAAATGACAGATACAATGTCCGTCGTAAAGCTGGGGAAGGACGAGATACTGAATGAGCTGTCGAACGGCCAGAAGCGGTTCATAAAGACGAAATATGGTAAAAAAGACTGCATCGTTGGAGGCTATCACGGGTATTTCAAAAACCTTTCGCGTGGCAGATACAAAAGGGATCCTAACGACGCCGAACGGGGGTGGGGCGGGCCCAGGACATGGAAATTCATACTGAAGCACATGGCAGTCGCAGACAAGATCCTGACGGCTGACAGGCCTGTGAAAGTCCTGGACATCGGGTGCAGTTCCGGTTTCCTGAGAAAAGTCCTGGAATCCAACACTTTTGGCAAAGAGGAAATCTATTACTACGGTGTGGATGCCAGGGAGAACGTCCTGCTTTCAGCGCTCATGGACGAGAATGACATCGAGTCTGGGGCCAGCGGGAACAACATCCAGACCGTCTACGTGAACCATGATGTACGCGCGGGACTGCCTTTCCATGACGATGCATTCGATTTCGTCGTCTCGTTTGAGATGGCCAAATATCTGGAAAAAAGCCAGACGGCCGAGCTTATGAAGGAGATATCAAGGGTTCTCAAGGCGGATGGAACGCTGTTCTTCTCCAGCGCAGGGCTGCATGGCAGCAATGACACTGATATGATCCAGAAGGATAGGAAAACTAACTTTGCCTCCGTCTGGGATATGGACGAACTGCAAAATGCATTAAGCGCTGCCGGGTTGAGCATAGCCAAAGTTTACGGTTCCGAGGCTGATTACAAGGCGTTGAAATCGACCGTCAACGGCGATGACAGACCGCTATTCACAAAGATGGATTCTCTCTTTCCAACAGAACTGACCGCGGCTGTGGCTGGATTCTTCTGCCCGGAGGCGACGGATGTGAAGCTGCTCGTTGTGAAAAAGGCGGTTGACCTCGAGAAAGAACTGCATGCGCTGTACGCTGGCAAGGATATCAAATGCATGGGGCACATTGGCAACTCCAAGATTTTCATGGTTGGTAACAACGTTGTGAAATATTTGAACAACGTGGGCTTAGGCAAGCACCAATATGTGCACAGTGTTCTACTCGCCCACACACGCGTGAGGCTTCCCAAACTTATATCTTCCAGAGAGTCTGGCGTATACAACGGCGTGTTGATAGAGATGGAAAACTTGGGGAAGACCGTGTCACAAGTGTGGGACGGGTTGAACATGCAGGAAAAAGAGCACATCGTGAGGAAAATCGCGCAAATGCTGAAGGAACTGCATTCAGTCCGTTTTAACCCTGACACTGCCCCGCTCTCGCTCAGGCTTCTTCAGGCCAGTGAAATGAACTTCTCCGGCGAGAGTTCATGGAAAAACGAAGTGAAACGATTCCTTGAAAGGGAGCTAGCCAAGGAATACAACGGAAAGGCCCAGCTGCACAAACGGCTCAATGCAGTTTTCAAAGACAACATGGACCACGTCCAAGACGTGGACTACAGACTCGTTCACCACGACATCAACTTAGACAACATCTTCCTAGGCGAGAATGGCGAACTTGGGCTGGCGCTTGACTTCGAAACGTTCTTCGTAGGCGACCCGCTTTTCGACGTTGCAGCTGCGTGCGCATGGATCAACGACGGCCATCTGAGAAGCGTGCTGATGGATGAGTATGGGAAGCCGCCCGGTTTCGAAGACGTGGCAAAGATATACAGGCTGATCTTTGTCATAGTCCGTCTTTGGATCACCGCCCCAGTCCCTGGATGCGAAGAGAATATAGCTGACTACGTCGAAAACGGCGGTTCTCTGAACATGAAGTGGCTGAAGAAACTGCAATGAGCGCCTATTCCCGTTGCCTTATCTCCGTGCATACGCTCTTTATGAAATCGTCCAGCTTGACGCCGTATTTGACTTTTCCGTCGCGCCCCCGGACTGCCAGTGTCCCGGCCTTCTCTTCTTTGTCACCGATCATAACGGCGTAGGGGATTTTCTGCGTCGCAGCGTCCCTCACCTTGTATTCGACTGTCCTGTTGCCGTCGTCCAGCTCAGCGCGGATGCCTGCGCCAACCAAGGTGTCACAGACTTTCTTGGCCGCAGCGTTGTTCCTTTCTGTGAAACTCATGACGCGGACCTGGAATGCGGCAAGCCAGACGGGAAGATTTCCGTTCAGATGTTCCAGCAGAATGCCTATGAACCGTTCCAGTGCGCCATATACCACACGATGAAGCATTACCGGCCTGTGAGGCTGGTTGTCCTCACCTATATATGTGAGTTCGAACCGCTCGGGCATAGCGAAATCCAGCTGGATCGTGGCGCATTGCCAGCTTCTTCCTTGCGAATCTTTTATGTGGAAGTCTATCTTCGGCCCATAGAAAGCGCCGTCGCCCTTGTTCACGCTGTACTTTGCCTTTTTTTTCTTCAGGACGTCCTCCAGGATCTTCTCGGCTTTGTCCCAGAGCTTCTCGTCGCCTATCCTCTTCTCAGGCCGCGTCGAGAGTTCCACGTGATATTCGAAGCCGAACTTCCTGTAGAACCTGTCGACCAGGTTCATCACGCCTTCTATCTCTGTTTCGAGCTGTTTCTCAGTGCAAAATATGTGGGCGTCGTCCTGGGTGAACTTTATCACCCGGAACAGCCCGGTCAGGACGCCGGACAGCTCCTGCCTGTGGACTGTTCCCAATTCTGCGACTCTCAGCGGAAGGTCCTTATATGACTTCTGGGTGGACTTGTAGACGAGCATGCCGCCAGGGCAGTTCATAGGCTTGACGGCGAAGTCCCTGCCTTCATATTTCGTGAGGAATATATTGTCCCTGTACTTCTCCCAATGCCCTGATATCTGCCAAAGCTTCTTGTCAAGGACGAGTGGGGTGGAAATTTCCTGATATCCGGCTTTCCTGTGCTCTTCTCTCCAGTAGCTGATGAGCTCATTGTATATCGTCCAGCCTTTGTCGTGCCAGAACACCATGCCTGGGGCCGTTTCGCTAAAACTGAACAAGTCCATGCGTTGGCCTAGTATCCTGTGATCATTATCCTTGAGCGCTTCGCGGTCAAGCCTGCTCTTTGATATGTCGTGCAGAAGCTGGTGCGGATCCACGCTTTCTTCATGGACTACCGCTTGGACGGGCTTGCCTGCAATGCTTATGGATTTGCTCAGTTCAGACAGCGGGTGGCCCTTGCACTTTATGTCAAAAGCTTTGTACCAGCCGAATGGAGCTCGCATGACGGCGACGCTTTTTTTCAGCTCCGCTTCCATGAGCTTCATGGCTTCCAGCGCTGCCGACGGCGAAGATAAGTCCGGTGACAGGTGAGCATAAGGATAAATGACCACGCTCTTGGCCTTGACCTGCGACAAAACGCCTGCAATCTCCTTCACGGCCAGCGAAGCTGCGGCTTGCAAATCGGTTTCGTCTTGCTTTTCGACGGCTGTGAACGCCACAAGCGTTTCATCGACTCTGCATTTCTTCTTCTCAACCTCTTCGGCAGATTTTATCGCCTTTGTCTTCGGTTCCCATTCTACAAAATCCGCATGTATGAGCAACAGCTTCATGTGGCACCTGACCTTAATAATGGACGCAAGCGAATAAAATGCTTTGGGCTGGCGTAGCGGCTAAAGGCTGGGCTACAGGTAACTGAAAACTGTCCGCTGATTCGTCCGCTTCTCCATGATTAAGTCTTAGCATTTTTGTTTAAAAGCTTTCCCCAAGTCTTAGATCATCGTTCTCCCTGGGGCGGTGTTTTCGAACCGTGGTTTATTATGAATACAGCCAAGCAAAATGTGTGGAACTCGACGAGCTGTCTAAGGACCAAGCATTGAAAATGCTAGCAGTAGTTTTGTTGAGCGAGGGCTACATCAACCACTCTAGACGCGGATCTCCGTATATTACTTTAAGGACATTGGCCACATCCACCGGGCAGCACGAACTTTTTCGTAATCTCTGTGTAAAGTTAATCGGGAAAGAACCGCGAAAATACGCTTACATTAACGCGGATCGTTACAGCCAAGGAAAGATGTTGTCTTCAGAATTAACATGGCCGAATGTCGCAGAAACCTTGGAAGCCCTTTCACCAACATTCAAAACAACTCCTGGAGGAAGTAAATTAAAGGATTGCCCACAAAATCCAGTGCCTACCATGAGCTTTTTGTTTAACGAGGAACCCAAGATTAGAGAACTTGCTGTCAGGATTTGGTTTGATTTTGATGGTTCCATTTCTCCTATGTTTAAGCTTAAACAGAAAACTGACAAGAAGGGTGATAGACTTTACACCTACACGCAAATTCAGTTTGAGTGCGAAATCTATCTAGCTGAAACGAACCCGTACCTTGTCAAAGATTTATTGGCTCTGTGTAGCTCTCTCGGCTTAAATGGACGCATAGCTCACGACAAGAGGAAGTGGAGTGGTATAGGTGGGGTGTGCATATCAAACTTAAACAGCGTTAAGAAGTTTGTTAAGATGGGACCAATAACAGACATATGCGTGTCTGCCAAGAGCAGTAGATTTCGAGGAGTTAAAAAGATGGACGTGTGCAAAGCGGTTCATTCTTTATTGGGCTCTGACCTCCCACGTTCTAGGTATTTCACCGATAAACAGGATGCCATTACGGTTAGAAAGGATTTAAATCGTGTGTTGGAAGATAAGATAAGAAGAGACTACAGCCCTGTGGTGTAGTGGTCAAACGCGGTCATGGCGACCACGGACTTAGCATCAGTGGCTCTGGACCACTGGACGGCGGTTCGAATCCGCCCGGGGCTATGATTTTTTCGCAGATAAAAGCTGCGCTTATCACCTCGAGAAAGGGCTTATTTCCTAGCGCCAAGTTCTTCCTTCAGAAACTTCATCACCGTCGCCCCTGAAGCGCGGCCGTGGACTTCCTTCATCACCAGTCCCATCAGCGCCTGCTCGGCGTTGTGCTGGCCTATCAGCTCTTTCTTCTGGGATATGACTTTTCTGACCAGCACACGGACTTCGTCGTCGGACATGCCTCCGGCTTTTGCCAAGTCTTTGGGGGCCTTCTGAGGACTGTTGGACATGCCGCGCATGAGGTCGAGCATGCCTTCTTTGGGAAGCGGGTTGACGTTTAGGAAAGAAAACATTTCGTGCAGACGCTCTTGCGTGAGTTTTTCTATAGCGATGCCCTCGCCTTTCAGTTGCTTTACAAACGACGTCAGGACGACGGCGACGACCTTGGGATCGAAGGCTTTGGCCAACGCCTCGAACGCATCCAACTGTCCAGCCTGCTTTAACTGATTGACCATTTCGTCGTTCAGCCCGGAACTGGCCACGCGCTTGGCCTTGTCTGAAATAAGTTCAGGTAAATTCCGCTTGAGCATGGCTATGTAATCCTTGCCAATCTCTATGGGAGACATGTCCGTCTCAGGATAGAGTCTGGCTGTGCCTGACATAGGCCTCAGAAACTCAGTCCGGCAGTCCGGAAGCGCCTTGCGCACCTCGGAAGCGACGGGTTTGCCTTTTGTTGCCAGGACCTTCTGGCGCGCAGCCTCCATCTCCACAACCTTTGGTATCATACCCAGCCGCTGGACGCCCTTCACCTCAATGCGTTCTCCGCCATCGACTGAAACGTTGAGGTCCTGCCTTATCGTTCCAAGACCTTTTTTTGCCGCGCCCGTGGACTGAAGAACCATGCCTATCTTCTCAGCCACATCCATGGCCTGTTGCGGTTCATGGATGTCAGGACTGGTGCCTATCTCTATGAGCGGTATGCCCAGCCTATCCAGCCCGTAGACTGTTCTGCCAGCCTCCTTCCGCACTATCTGGCAGCTGTCCTCCTCCAGGCAGACGTTCGATATGCCGACTTTTCCCGACGGCGTCTGCATCCACCCGTTCATGCCCACCAATGCAGTGCGCTGGAAGCCAGATGTGTTGCTGCCGTCTATCACTGTCTTGCGCATGACATGGATCTCGCCGGGGATTTCGCAGTTTAGCATCAGCGCAACTTTCAGCGCGACTTCCAACGCCTCCTGGTTTATCTGATGAGGCGGCTCTTCGTCCGCCTCCACGAGACAGCTTTCCAGCGGATATGAGAAGTATTGGAACTCCATGCCTTTCGCTTTCTCGAAGACTGCAGCGCTGTCAGTCGAGCCCATCTCGCCGGCGACGGGGCGGAGCTTCCTTGTCATCGCCACAGAATACCGGTCAGCTGAAAGGCGCGCTGCGCACCCACAGAACAGCTTGTGCAGCGTGTCCAACTGCTGGTGTATCTCTATGCCACACTTCAATCCCGAGCCTTTAGCCGTAACCATATCAATACAGGAACGTATCAGGAAGCGTCCTGTCTGATATCTCGCCGGCGCAGTTGGCGAGCATCATTTCCCTGGCCTTATCCATTGATTTAGTGTGCCCAAGCACCCAACCCAGTTTCACGTACGCTGTCTCTGCAAGCATGTCCTCGCCGCCTATCGCATGGGCGTCGTGGAACAGCGCCCTCAGGTTGCTGTAAACATGTTCATTGACCCGGCCGTAGATGGTCTGGGAACATACGACCACGGGGATGCCGCTCTGCACGGCAGCCTTGACGGATGGCAACCAGCTTTTTTCCGTGTTGACAGGGACGTGTCCCAGACCCATGCCTTCGATAACGAAGCCGCGGATCCCCTTCTTCACCAGGAAGTCCATGACTGACGGATCGCTTCCTGGATAAGCCTTCAGCAGTGCGACCTTTGACTCGAACTTTGTGTCTGCAAGGGCCTTGCCGGTGCCGCGCCTGGCGTGCTCAGGGTGGATGCGCTGGATCCGGCCGTCAGGCCATATCTTGGCCAGCGGCAAGTCATTCACGGGACGGAACGCGTCGCGCCTTACCGTGTTCATCTTCCTGACCCTGGTGCCGCGGATGAATAGGCAGTAGTCGTCGTTCATGGTTCCGTGCATGCAGACGCCCACCTCAGCCATCTCTGACGTGGCGGCGATTGCAGAGCAGATCATGTTCATTGCTGTATCTGAGCTGCCGCGGTCTATGGACTTCTGCGAGCCGGTCAGGACCACAGGTTTCGGTGTCTTGAGCATGAATGAAAGCGCAGCTGCCGTGTAGCCAAGCGCGTCCGTGCCATGTGTGATGATGACGCCTTCAGAGCCGCTGTTCAATGCATTCGCAGCCTCCGTGGCCAGGACTTTCCAGTCATCAGATTGCATGTCTTCGCTCATCTTCATGAACGGGCTGACCAGTTTCATGTTAGCCATTTTAGCCAGCTCCGGGACCGTCGCCAGCAGGCTGTCAGCATCGACTGCAGCGCTGACGCCACCTGTCCTATAGTCTATCTTCGATGCGACTGTCCCGCCTGTGGCGATGAGCGTCAGTTGCGGCTTGTTTTTGTCGAACGATGCTGCTGCCCGCCGCTCGGCGGACTTTGGCTGCTCCGGAGTCCTTTCCACGGTGTCACCTCTGCCGAAGACGATGCCTATATTGTAGCCGCTGGGAAGTTTGAGGACGACACTGTCTGCCTCCCGTTTACCGGCACTGGGCATCAGTATGCCTTCGTAGACGACGACGCCTTTGCTGAGGCGGACTTTGTCACCGATTTTTATTCCTTTGGAAGAAAACAAAGACTCCATTCTTTTCGAATACATAGCACTTTATTTTTTACAGTGGGCGTTAAAATCCTTAAAGAGACAATATATTGTCATCGGGGGCCGGATGGTATACATAGATGGCATCAGCTTCGGGGAAATCGTTGTAGACGGAAAGACGTACTTTTCCGATGTCATCGTCTATTGGAATGGCTCTGTTGAGATGATACCGAAGAAGCACCTGTTTGAACGAGCTGATTTCGATGCGCTACGCTACCACGACCCTGACACCATAATATTGGGGTGCGCCGAGACGGGCGGGGTGGTGGTGGACGGGAGCGCGAGGATGGCTGCGGAGAAGGAGCACATCGACCTCTTTATCGAGCATTCCCCGCAAGCGATGCGGCTATTCAACTCGCTCGTGGCTGCAAAGAGAAAAGTTATTGCAGTGTTCCATACGACTTAGAACCCGTGCTTGTAATGCCTTTTAATTAGCGCTCGGTTATGAGCGTCTATCCTATAGAATGAAGTTTCTGCAGAAAGCCATTCCGGCAAGTCGGCAAACCATATGGTTTCACCGCAGAAACCATCAGCGCTCCCGAGCTGTCCGGTCTTCCCGTCAAGACTGCCCGGCCCGTGATAGAACGAAGCGGCGTGCGTCCTGACAACGGCCGACTCTTCGCCCTCTGGCCCTAACAGGACAGTGCAAGAGCATTGGCCACTGTGCCGTGCTCCAGCCATGGAGCATCTTCCAATCTCTCTGAAACCATAATCACCGAGTTCGCGCTTGAGGCTCATGACAGCTATTTAACCGCAAATTTTAAGAAAACTGTATGGCAGTATCAGTCCTACGCCTTGGCCACAGGATATACAGAGACCAGCGCATAACGACCCATGTATTCCTGACTGCGAGGGCGTTCGGAGCGAAAGAGGGATTCTACACGGGACAACTGGACAAAAGCATGGAAGAGAGCATTGAACGGGTCAGCAAAGACTTCGGCGGCAAGTTCTGCGTCAGGCACGAGGAATCATGGAAGCCTTTTCTCACTGCATGGAAAAGATCTGGCGGCTCCATAGCGCATCTGACAGTATATGGGATGCCTGTCGAAAGGACTGTGCGTCAGATTCGAGTAAAACGCAAGTTGCTTGTCATAGTCGGCGGCGAAAAGGTCCCGCCTGAAGTGTATCAGATGGCTGACTGGAACGTGTCTGTGGGGAACCAGCCGCATTCAGAGGTCGCGGCGCTGGCCATCTTTCTGCATCAGCTTGCTCAGGGCAAGCCTGCTAAATTCAGCAAGGCTAAGGTCAAAGTCGTCCCACAGGAAAGGGGTAAAAAAGTCCTGAGGGCGTAGGCATATGGAAACGTACGACAAGTTGGCCAGCTTCTATGACAGAAGGCATGACAATCCCTGGACAATGCACATGCGACGTGCGGAGAAACCGTTCCTTAAGTCCATGCATGGACGAATCCTGGACGTGGGCTGTGGAACGGGCTACCATCTGAAGCTTTTTCCAGGCGCTATTGGCGTGGACTGCTCGGAAGGTATGCTAAAAGAAGCTAGAAAATACGGCAATGCCGTCAAAGCCAATGCAGAGCGCCTCCCCTTCGCCGACGGAAGCTTCGATTCTGCATTGTGCATGTTCACTGTGCTGAACCAGTGCAATGCCAATGCGGCGATACGGGAGATGGCCAGGGTGCTGAAACCCGGGGGCATGTGCATCGTTTCGGTAGCCAGCGTCTACGATCATGGTTGGAGTTTTTTCCAACGATTGAGAACGAAAAACGCAAAGAAAGACAAACTGTTCACTGTCCTTGACCAAAAGATTAGGCTGAGGCTTTTCGCAATGGACGAGATTGAAAGTATGTTCAACGAGCATGGCCTGTCAGTAAAAAGGTCCAGAGGCATATTCATCCTGACAACCCCTAGGTGGGGTGATGTCAGACCGCTTGGACTAACGCAACGGTTAGCGCTGTCCGCTGAACGGCTCTTCCCCAAAAAATACGGAATAATCTACATCTTTGCACTGGAGAAGTCTAGCTAGCTTTGAAAACAGCGTCAATCACTATGTGACACTTGCCAGGGCTGTATTGCTTTACGATTTTCTTGTTCGACGCACGCTGCAAACGCAATCCGTACTTGAATGCATGCTTCTCAAGCATCTCTGTCGGCTCGTCCCAGAGGCTCTCTTTCGGATAGACGTCATGATAATGGATAGTGCCGCCTTCTGGCTTCAGATAAGACAACGCAGCCTCAAGGTAGCGCCACGTTTCCGGAAGGTAGCCCATGATGACGCGGTCGGCAACGCTTCCCATCGGGACTTTCCTTGAGTCGCCGAGTATGGGCGTTATCTTCCCGACAAGGTTGTTAAGCCGTATGTTCTGCTTGAGGAAATCCATGGCGATGGGGTTCAGCTCGATGGCGTAGACCATCCTTGGGTTGCCTGTCTTTGCTATGGGAAGGGAAAAGTATCCTATGCCTGCGAACATGTCAACGACTGTCTCGCCTTTCCTGACGACGGCTGCAAGCCTGCCGCGCTCAGAGACGTTGCCCTTGGAAAACATGACCTTGGAAAGGTCCAAATGGTAGAAGACACCGTTCTCAGTGTGCGTCGTTTCAGTCTTCTTTCCCGCTATCAGCTCCACTTGCGGCTGACGAAGTTCGCCTAACACGGGGCCAGTCCGTGCGCAGACTGATGCGGCCTTTAGTTCCTTCTTCGCGACCTCGCCTATTATGGGAAAATGCTGCCTTAGCGACGGATGTAGGTTAAGCACTGCTATGTCGCCCACCAGCTGGTAGCCTGTTGGGAGAAGCTTCACCTCGTCTGGTGTTAGGTTGGGCAGGGCTTCCTTCAGAATATCGCGCATGGACGTCATGCTCATTTCTTGGATTCTTTTTTATTAACCTTTCCAGAGCCGATTGCTGCTTTTTCTGTCGGTTTTTCCTCTGCCGGGGCTTTTCCCGCTGGCGTTTCTGCCTCCGCGGGCTTTGCTTTCGTCTCTGCTCGTATAGCCGGCATTTCCTTGATCTTGTCGATGACGCTCTTAGATTTGACAGGCTCTTTCTTCACAACAGGTTTCTCGTCCGGAAGTGTCACGCGGACTGCATTGCCATCCTTCGTGGCCTTGACCTTTATCTTTCCGGGCGGCTTCTTCGCCCCATGGGCCCAGATGGTGTCGTTAACGCTAGGGGAGACGTGGACATCTTCGACGCGCATGTGCTTGCAGATGAACTCCCTGATGACATTGATTGACCTGGGCGCCCTGTGGACTCTGGTAGTCTTGACCCATTTCTTCCTCAACGGAATCACGTATATGCGTTCGTCAGCCATAATCCACCTAAGCCTTAAGCTTGTCACGTCTCCAGCTCTTCACTCTGACCTCTATCCGTCTGGTTCTCGCATGCTTCAGGCCGAACTTCTTTATGTCCGCCCATCTTGGAGCTGACCGCTTCTTGCGCGTTGCCAGTCTCTTCTTGTATCCAGCGGGCTTGTTCCTTGACATCTTCACATCCTTCTTATCGTCGTTTTCCTGCCTTCTGACAGGGCGGCCAGGATCTCTTTCATCTGTGCATCCGATATGAGCTCCTTGACCTTTCCGGTCTGATACACCTGTATCAGATACATCTCGGCCTGGGATGCGAGCTCAGCGTTCACGGATTTTACCCGTGCGAGCCGCTCAAAGGCCTCTTTTGTGAGTATTGACGCCAGCACCTGGCGCTTCAGCCGCTCCAGCTCCTGTGCTTCGGCCAGCTGCTTCTGCATATCGTCGTTCATTTCGCCGGCTCGGCGGCTTCTTTCAGCAACATCTTGCCTGCAGGCGTTATGGATCGGCCGCCTTCTTTCTCTTTTTTTGCGAGGCCTGCCGCCTCCAACTGCTGGAGCATGACACGTATGACCTTGCCTGACGCTTTGTATTTGTGCTCGGGTTTGTGGCCACGGTTCTTCCTGTTGCCGTAGACCTTCTTCAGGTTTGCCGTTCCAATGGATTCGCTCAGATAGAGCTTCCTGAGCACGCTGGCGGCCCTCATGTACCACCAGTCTTCCTGCTCAGGCGGCCTGTTCTTTCCTGCGCCCGTCTTCACGAACGCCGACCACTCAGGCTGCTTCAAAGCCTCCATACCCTTCAGTTTCTGGGCAGCCGCGCCGAGAAGGGCGGCTGTGTTTGCTGATTTTACCGATGCCATAACCATTCCTTGGATGTTATTTGTAGCAATTGGCTATTTATATTCTTAAAGCTTGGCCTTGCGGTTTTCCACGCGTTTCCGCTTTGCAGCAGCCTTCTCCCTAGCGTAAGGGAGCCTCTTGGAGCGGCCGCATACAGCGCATGTGGCAACGACGGCCTGCCTTGTGGCAGACGTGCGGACGGTACAGCGTCCCGGCGAAAGGTAGGAGTGGCAATGCGGGCAAATGCGCCTCTTCTGTGCGCGTTCAAGGCGTATGTTGAAGCGCATCGCTATCTTCCTAGCCACTGCAGCGTGCCTGTCCGCCAATGCTCGCTCCGTTGACGCTTCTCCGGCTTTTTTCAGGAGCAATGCAATCCGCTCTTTGCCTATACGAGTCTGCCTTTCTGGCTTGGACCTGCTCCGTTCTGCCATGCAAGTGTATGGCCTTACAGCGATAAAAGCTGACGGACTACTTCAGCTTCAGAATAACGCGGTTCTCGCGGCCTGAGACAGGCTCTATGTCTACGACGCCGCGCTCGCGCAGGCTTTTGACGAGTCTCGAGATCTTGGCCTTGGAGAAGTCAGTTTCACGGACTAGCACCTTTTGCAAGGCTTTGCCTTCGTTCTTCGTCAGGATGTCTACGATCGTCTTTTCGTCCTGGTTTAGGACGGACGTGGCCGGCGCCTGAGCGGGAGCTTTTCTGCGCGTGTAGAATGCAATTATTATCAATGCTAGTATCAGAACCGCTACCAAAGCCAGAAGCATCGTGTCCGAGACTGCCGAAGGCTTGGAGAACAGGACGGAGAACTGCAGGCTGCTTCCGCTCGTCATGTTATCGCTTTCCCAGTAGACCATGATGTGTTTTCCGTCGGAGATGATCTTCCCGTCCTGTGGGAAGTAAGACATGTTGGCAACGTCGCCGGCAAGGACGTTGTTCGCGGGGAGGCGTATGAGCGTGAATGCCCTGTTTATGGGCAGCGAGACGCCATAGTTAACGGAGAATTGGTAGTTGCTGTCGACCTGCCTTATGATGGCCTTGGTTAGGAACTTGAGAATGAGTTGGCCATCGCTGGTCGGCATGCCGACGAAGTCGCAGGATATCGTGCTTCCGCCGTCGCGATCGGCTGCGATGCAGTCGCTGGAAAAGTTGCTTAATGCAGTGAGATTGTAGATCCCGAAGTCAAGGTGATAGTCCAGGTGCGTTATGGACTCTGAGAAGCGCAAAGTCACTGTGTTCTCAACCGACAGGTCCTCGTAGATTATGCCCTCTATGCCGTAGTATTTCAGCTCCACTGCCTGCGCGCTTGTGGCAATGAAACAAAGGAACAAGGCTGTCCAGGAGATTGCAAAAAAATGCAACCGTTTCATACGACAAATTAGGTGAAAAAACTTAAAAAGGTGCGTAGTGCGCCTGTTGACCAGACTTGACGGCTGCGAAAAAAACGAGGCCGAAGCGTGTTGCTTTTATTTGAAACGTTTCGCCGCCTGCTTTTGGCAGCACGCCTGTCTTTCCTGGCGGCTCTCTTGGTAGTGGCTGCCGGCATACAGAGGAAGTGCACAATCGCTCAAGCGATGAAAACGATAGATAAAGCTTTCGCTGAAAAGTGAAAAAGAAAAAAAGAGATGTTTTCCCTCTGCTTAGCGTAGCACTTAGGCCTCGTACGACAGGGTCCCCTTCATCACCTTGGCCGCAAGGGCTCTGGTGTCAGCCTTGGTCGTGCCAGCAACTATCAGCGCCTTGTGCGTGGTGCCGAATATGCCGGACACTTCCTTGATGACTCCTTCCTTGTATGCCCAGGTGTCGCAGGTGACTGTGTCCTTCAGCAACGTGGCCACGAGCGTGTTAACGCACGGACCGCCGACTATCACCAGATCAGACGTGACGGCTTTCGTGTCGATGTCCTTATCAAGTTTGGAGACTGGCTCCGTTATCTTGATAGCGGTCTCGACTGTCGAGCCACCAGCTGTGGTGGTGAATGTCGGGTCGCTGCCGACAGCAACAATGGCTTCCGCCTGCTGGTCAGGGTAGGTTATCTCAACCAAACCCTGTCCGTCAGTGTCGTGCTTGACCATCGCGCCGTACCTGTCAGTGTACCAAGTGACCGAATTGTCTGTGGTCTCCGCAGCCGAATAGGACGTGGCTGACGTGAGAATCGGAGCTTGGATAGTCAAGTCTACACCGCTTCCAGAGCCGTCGGCCATCTTTACGATGACTGCGTTCTGGATCTCGGTGCCGCTTGTGTCCTTGCCCTTCTCCTCGAGCACCAACACTACTGGGTGAGCAATGCCAACTCCGCTAGCATCAGCTATTACGAGGCTGTTTGCCGCGTTAGCCGTGTAGTTGACTCTGCCGAGCTGTGTAGTTGTGGCGTACGGCATGGTCGTGGAGTTGAACTGGGTTGAAGTGTTTGTGCTAGTGTACGTCGGGAACTCGTAGGTTGTTCCGTTGACCACTGTCACGTTGGTTGCGAAGGTTACCCACTCGCCGCCCTTGGCCTTGATCAGCGGGAATATCATGGTGGTGGCACCGACCGAATTAACGCCGGCGCTTGTACCCCATGTGAAAGCCGCTGTCTGGGCTGTCGTGTCGAGTATGTGGGCGTAGTAGGCTTGCCCGTCAAGGTAGAACGTGGCGTTTGTGTATGCACCGGGTAAGAGGTATACCCTCGTTACATCCGAAGTGAATACATCCGTCAGTTCTATGTAGGCTCCGCTGGCTCCAAGGTTGCTGGCCGCGCTGTACTGCATGAGGTGGCTGAACTCAGAGCTCTGTGTCGGAGAAACCAAGAGGTAGTCGAACTTGGCTACCGTCTCCTTCTCCAGCACATGGAATGCCTTCGAGCTCGTCCAGTTCAAGGACGGCGCGAAAGACGTGGAAGCCGTGTACCCGTAGGTTATCGTCTTCTCGTTTCCTCTGTAGTCAGTGAATTTCACCGTCGCTGCAGTGGTTCCAGAGTTGTCGACTGTTATCTTGTCGGTCGTGCCTCCGTTCATGCCGTTGAAGGCAACCTTAATGGCGCCGAAAACGGGGTCGACGAAGGACTTGCCGGCAGAGATGTAGTCTTTGCTCTGGTCCTTGGCGGTCATGGCTACTGTAACCTTGGAAATACCTGTGTTAGCTACGCCTGTGAGTGTCACAAGGGTTCCTTCGACTGTATCCTCTGTGGTGCCTGTCTTGACCGCCTGTCCACTCTCAAGGATGATCTTCTGGGAGCCGAAGCTGAGCTTAGCCTGGCTTACCTGAGCTTCCTTGGGGTAGTAGAACACGGAGTCAACGTAGACGTCCACGCCGGATATAGTGTAGGAGTTGCCCTGTGTGACCTCTTTGCTCTCACCGTCAACGGAGACGACTGTGACGGTCGAAGATGAAACACCGAGGAGCTTTATCTTGTGCTCCACGCTGTTCACAACGACTGTCTTCTCTTCGCCTTCGTTCAGCAGCTGGGCGTTGGAGCTACCGAAAAGTATCAACTTGTTGGTAGTTCCGTCGTAGCTGCTGCCGCTGCCGATGGTGTACTTCGTTCCCAGCACATCAATCGTGTTACCGATGACGTTGGCGCTGGTTATGTTCAACGGCTTGTTGAACGTTATGAAGAAGTTGAGCAAAGGCGCTGCTGTGCTGCTGCCGGTGTCCACGTACAGAGCGGGATCCGTCAAGTCACCACCACTGTTACCGAATGTAATAGTGCCGGCTCCCCAGCTTATGTACTGGTCGTACTTGTAGGATATCCCGTTGTCGTCGTAGAACGTTCCAGCAGCGAGCAGTGTAGCTAAATCGCTCTTGGTCACTGTAGTCTTGATGCCTGTCTTGGTAAGGGCGTCTCCGAGGTATATGCTGGTACTCGTGGTGTCAATCTTGACACCGTTTGTAACGCTTACCTCAGTTACGCCTGCGACGGTTGCGGTCGTGGTTGCGTACCCAGCGACTGCGGCAGAAATGTCGACAGCCGAGAGGACGTCCTCAACCGCAGCCTTCTCACCCACCACTATGACGGGTGAAGTAAGGCTTCCGTCGGAGGCCTGGACGTAGTTACCAAGCGTGTTCGCGGCATAAATGCCTGCGACAAGCATCGTTGCACCTGCGGTTATGGCAGCTAAAGACCCTGCCAAAACCTTTATTGTGTTCATATTATTTTGTTCCTCCTTTTCTTAAGTTGTTAATGACTTGCGCTTCCTGCCCTTATATAACTTACGTGAAACAGTTCCAAGAGCATGGACTGTCCTGCGTTTTATGCTCCTCAATGTTCAAGTATGCATTAAAATGCCTTTTAATTGTTCCAAATGTCTTAAAAGACCTTTTTAGTTTGTTTAAGGTAATATAATTACCTTTTGCTTTCACGTGCGTTCACAGAGCATTTTCCGGACAATTTTAGCCGTTTGCGACAATCTCACTCAAGGAACTCCACGCTATCGATTATGCCGTCGCTGTCCAAATCGAAGCCTTTCACGACCCTGGCCTGCACGCTCCTGTCAAACTTGTTGCCTTTAAGGATCTCATCCATGTGGCGTGTAAATGCTATGACGGCTGCGCGCGTCCCCTGGAAGCGCTTGCCTGCGAGTATGAGTATCTTGGATGTGGGATTGAACGGGTTCTTCGCTATGCAGATGAAGCCTATCTCGTCGTCGAAGTAGCGCTTTCCTGTGACTTTAGAGATGCTGGAGATTTCGTTGCCGCGCTCTATCTGCACAGGCAAACTGTCATTGACCTTAGCCATTATCGTGTTGACCGCGGGGCCGCCTATCAAGACGAGATTGCCACCCATATCGCGTGAGCGCACTTCCACGTCCAGCTTATAGTTCGGTGACACATTGCCGTCGGTGAAGCTTCCGAGGAACAGCGCAAAATCGATGGCACAGCAGCTGTCGCTTGCCCTTGCTTTGAACGGACCGTGCGGGTCAGGCGATCCGACGATGATGCGGCAGTTCAGCTTTCCGTCATGGACGAACGGCTCTATTCGCCTTGACGACGGCGCGGACGAGCGAGCGATTTCGAACTGCGCGTCGCTGGCCATGAGACCCATACACAAGTCCTTGGCCTGATAAAAATGGGCCACGGTGCCATGCCGTTGCTCCTTCCGGACTTCACGGATGAGGCCTGCCGTTTTGAAGTTCCGAACGTAGTAGTAGACCTTCTGCTCATGGACTTTAAGCTTCTTCGCGATGTCCATCGGACATGAAGGCACGGCCATCTCACGGTATACTTTCCATCCCAGGTCCGATGTCAGCGACTTCAATGCTGAGGGGTCGCTGAACATGTGTATAGGCGCAGCCCGTGTGGCGCCTTTCTTCCTTTCCACGAGCGTGTATGCGTCCATCGCTATCCTTAGGCCCTGCTGGGTTTTCGTTGTTGTGTTAATGTTATAATATTACAAAAATATTGTCAATAAAACTTATAAATATGCCGTTCCATCCGGATGGGTGCATTCAAACAGTTTTTAGAAAAGCGTTTATATCGGGAACACAGCTATGTTATCTATGTGCGGCATCATAGGATACACGGGACCGGGCGACGGAGCGTCTATAGTCTTGGAAGGCCTGAAAAATCTTGAGTATCGCGGCTATGATTCTTTCGGCTTCGTTCTGAAGTCCGATTCCGGGATGAAGATAATCAAGAAAGTCGGTAAGATTGCGGAGTTCCAGGGATTCTCAGACAACAAAAGGTACAGCGTAGCCATGGGCCACACGCGCTGGGCGACGCATGGCGCCGTGACCGAGGCAAATGCGCATCCGCACACGGACTGCTCCGGGAGCATTGCGCTGGCCCACAACGGCATCATCGAGAACTACCAGGAGCTAAGGAAAGAGCTAAAGGCTAAAGGCCACCGTTTCGCGTCTGAGACGGACAGCGAAGTCATCGTTCACCTTATAGAAGAATATGCTAAGGCCAAAGGATTTGTCGAGGGAGCCAAGCTTGCATTGAAACGTCTCCAAGGCTGCTATGCCGTGCTGGCGATAAGTAGGGATGACGACGCCATTGTTGCTGCAAGGCGTGGCTCGCCGCTCGTGGTGGGCGTGGGCAAAGGCGAATACTTCATAGCATCGGACATCCCCGCCTTCCTGAAGCACACGAAACGCGTCGTTTACCTTTATGACGAGGATTTCGTCGTCATCTCCGGCGACATGAAAGTCTACAATCTCAAAACTGGCGCTATTGTTGAGAGAAAGACGGATACAATAGAATGGGATATCGAGCAGGCGAAGAAGGGTGAATTCCAACATTACATGCTCAAGGAAATCGCAGAGCAGACGGAAACTATAAAACGAGCAAGTGAGCAGGACCCTGGTATAATCAAGAAAGTGGCCGAGAAGATAAAGCAGGCTTACGGCGTCTTCTTCGTCGGCGCCGGTTCGTCATACCATGCGTGCCTTGCAGCTTCGTATATCTTCTCTAAAGTCGCCCAGCGCCACATAAACGTCGTGCTGGCGTCGGAATTCCCAAACTACGAACATTTCCTGACTGACAAGACACTGATAATAGCGGTGTCGCAGTCCGGCGAGACGGCTGACGTTCTGAAGGCGGTCAAGGCTGCCAAAGACAGGGGCAGCGAAGTCATCTCCATAGCCAATGTCATGGGCTCATCCATAACGCGCTATTCTGACCACTTCCTTATGATGCATGCCGGGCCTGAGATATGCGTGCTCTCAACGAAGACGTACACGTCGCAGCTGGCGTTGCTCATACTGCTGGCATACGCATGCGCTGACAAATACGACGAAGGGAGACGGGTCTTGACGTATGCATGGAATCAGGCGTATAACCTCACATCCAGGAACACCAAGGATTTCATCAAGAGCCTGGCTGAAAGGCTGAAGTCCAAAGAACACATTTTCCTCATAGGCCGCGACCTCCAGTACGCAACTGCGCTGGAGGCTGCACTGAAGATAAAGGAGGTCAGTTACATACACGCTGAAGGCTTCGCCGGTGGCGAACTGAAGCACGGGACGATTGCACTGATAGACAAAGGGACGCCGTGCATCGTTTTCGCCAGCAAGGACAATGAACGGGAGATACTCTCAAACGCAATGGAGATAAAATCC
>Ga0315278_10000294_pt1 | contig 44844 bp, 39 predicted proteins | sample YL17G06_0_MG_FD_203880 | JGI IMG/M metagenome (GOLD analysis project Ga0315278, IMG submission 203880) | Sediment microbial communities from Yellowstone Lake, YNP, Wyoming, USA - YL17G06_0 | ecosystem: Environmental > Aquatic > Freshwater > Lake > Sediment | place: USA: Wyoming | collected... | reverse complement strand
CATATTTTTTTGCTTTGGCGAGCAGTGTTGCAAAACTTTGGGGTGTGTTGTTGTAGTGCACCACATCGTGGATACCTTTTGCGGGAAAACGCGGCGTATCGTCCCATCCGATGGACACACAGGGAAAAACCGGTACATCCAGGATAGCGTCCATTTGTTCACGTATCTTGATAGAATTGGTGCCATAAACAATATAATCTTCAACGAATCCGCCCATATTGTACATGCCAACACTGTTGAAACCCATCGCTTTCACACTTTTGGCAAACTGCATGGCTGTCGCTTCCGACATAAGGGAGCCACCGCCCTGGTTCCACTGGATATGCAACCCGGGGAAACCAGCCTTTTTCACTTCATCGCGGAAATAATCCAGTGCTTTACGGGCTTCTTCCACACTATTGCCAAAGCTTTCCAGCAGTTTGTTCACACTGAAGATGGAAAATACAGGCTCGCCTTTGATTTTAAAATAGTTCGGTCGCTTGAAATATTGGTTGATGACCCTGTCCACGATGATTTGATAGTTTTTCCAGTCCACTTTAGCGTCCCACAAGATATTGGTATTGTCCTTATAACGGTGAACATTCCAGTAATTGTACTTTACATCATGGTTGGCCCACATGATGTAGAACTGCATTTTTTCGTTGTTCCTTGCTTTCAGGAAACCGTCGTTAAGGGCGCTTTCCAAAAACGGACCCTCATCATACCAGTACCAGTCGTATACGAATACATTGACACCGTGGTCAGTGGCTACATCAATCCATTTTTCTACCACTTTCGGATCATTGTCCAATTCATAACCCCAAAACGGCTGGCGGGGCTGGTAATGTTCGTCGAAACGGGGATTGCCCTTTTTAATCACTTCCCATTCGCCAGTGCCTTCAGGCCACAGCTTCTCCTTACTCAACGAATCGAGGTGGCACGACGGCCAGATATACGCAGCCACATAATAATCTCTTTTTGCCGGTTTCTCCTTCTGCTGAGGCGATTGAACACCTGATGAACATCCGAAAAAAATAACCAACACTATCAGAGCGTTTAATTTGATATTTGCGTTTTTCATTAGTATAAGTTTATTATCCATTTTAAAAAATTCTTGTAACTACGAATATTAATATTTTTGTGCGCGGTAAAATATTTGGAAAACAATAAGTAGGATTGTTTTCAAAAAAGGTTTTACTCTTAATAAATTAACAGCATGATTTTCTGAATTTTATAATAACCAAATGTACTCATTTATGAGAAATAGTATCATCCTTTTTAAAATGATTGATACTGTCGGTTCAAAAACCGATTTAATGACCATAATTGGCTTACAATTTACACTTAAACAAAATACCTATACAACATACACTTAACACGGGACATGAATGATCAATATATTCATGCCCGCTTTAAACTGGACGAGAGGCCTTTTTTGAACTTTTTCTTATTATCAGTTTACATTACCTTACCCAATATTTTAGGAAGATCAAAATTTACCTGAAATTTCCATAAGCCGCATCGTTTCTGGCCCTCATAATAAATAATAGTTTACATTTGGCCCCGTTTTTTTCATTTCAGATTTTGTATTACGGATTTTTTCCTTTATATTTTATATTACCCCTCAGACGGGTATAAAAGAATAAAAAGTAATAACAATGAAAGAAAACAAATTTTTAGATGTTCAAGAGCTGACGGATTACATTCATATGTCAGAAAGCTATGTTTACAAGATGGTAAGCAAAAATTCAATCCCGCACATTAAGCTGGGAACAAGAACCCTGTTCGAAAGAAATCAGATTGACAACTGGGTGCGTAGCGGAGGTCGCATGGAAGAGAACCTTCCTTCGCTTCCAAAAGTTTAAATTTTAACAGATATGGCAACATTCAACATTGTCCTGGATAAAAGAACGAAACTCAAAAATGATAAGTACAACCTTGCCATCCGCATGGTAAATGTAAACGATGTCATGTACATCAATATTTCAAAAATGACTGAAAGTCAGTATGACAAGGCGTTTAATAAAAAAGTCAAAGACAAGAAGAGCAGAGAGTTTCTGGATACATGTAATGGATATATATCAAAATGTGAAAGTATATTTTCTGATCTGCAACCATTTAACAAGGAAACATTCAGGAAGCGCTTCTGGGAGACAGATAAAGATAAACCAAAGTCCCTCCTGCTGAGTGAACTCTTTGATTATTATATTGAAAACAAGGAGAATATCAAACCTACAACTATTGATTCATTAAGGTATACAAAAAACAGGTTTGAGAATTTCAAGGCAGGTGCAAGTGTCGGTGATGTCACAATCAGCTTTCTAAGGAAATTTGAAAAGAGTGAGGTTGACAAAGAAAATTCTCGGGCAACAATAGATCATCACATGAGAAATCTGAGGACAATCATCAATTACTTTATACATTATGTTAAGGTAATTCCAAAAGAATATGAATATCCGTTCGGCCCTGGAGGATTTACGGTTTCTGGTTATTTTCCTTCCACACAAGTGCTTAAAGAATCCGAAATACAATCTATAATTGATCTCAAGGAATTCAAGTCGGAGGAACATAAATTCGCACGGGATGTTTGGGTGATGCTCTACCGATTTAATGGTGCAAATTTCGCTGACCTCTTGAGAATGAAATGGAGTCAGATAAATGGGAATTTTATATTCTTTACCCGTAAAAAGACAGAGTCGACGAGGAAGAACAATAGAAAACCTATCATCGTCCCATTAACAGATAAGCTAAAGGATTCCATAGATCGTATTGGAGATAAAAATAGCCCATTCTTATTGGGACTACTTAAAGAAGGTTATGATGAAATGTTCTTCAAAAACAGGAACCACAAGGTTAGGCAACGAATAAATCAAAAATTGAAAGACCTAAGTGATCAGATTGAATTATCTCAACCATTGAATTTAGGCTCAGCTCGTGATTGTTATGCAAACACTCTTGATCAAAGCAATACTCCTGTTAAACAGATAAGTCAAATGCTCGGACACAGTAATGTTGTGATTACTGAACATTATCTGGCTGGACTAAATCCTGATGTCACATTCGGAATAAATGAGACAATTCTTTAAGGAATCTAAAAGGGTTTAAAAACACGCCAGGTTTTACGCCAGGTTTTATGAAAACCAGTGATAATCTATGTAAAGTGGAAAATCGTAAATGAATGAGTATGAATACCAGTATCAACCAGTGAAATCTTAATATTAATCCTGTACCTCACTCATAATCAGGGGGTCGCTGGTTCGATCCCAGCTTGGCCCACATTGAAAATTAGACACTTACAAAAAGTGTCTTTTTTTATGCGCCAGGTTCACGCCAGGTTTTGAAGAAAAAGAGATGATTTGACCGAAAGATTATTCGATCCTGGGTTCAGGTGAAAGGAGGTTTGAGTTCAATTAAATATTGTTTGCAAACCCACCAATAGCCCAAACACGGTTTCTTCCTGAATGTTCTTTGCATGAAACACATGATGCAAGCAAAAGAAAAATCATCAGGCCATTGACATGTCCTTAAAGGAGCGTTGTCGGTATATAATCTTTTTACAAAAAGCTCTCTATTATATTTTACAAACTCCACCTCTTCCGGTATTCCATTTGAAGAAGGTTATTGGCTTCCTTATTATTGGTAATTTTAAGATTTGCTGAATCCCATTTTATCTCTGCACCTCCCATTCTTATGGAAATATTTCCGAGCTGACATGCTTCGGTCAATGGGCCGGCAAAGCCAAAATTCGATTCGGTGGTTCCATTACCCTTGCATGCTTCGATCCATTCTTTATGATGTCCGATTGAACGCGGCAGAGAAGGTCTTGGTGCTTTAAAATCCTTAAGCCTCGTATCAGGTATAAATCTCAGATATCTCGTTCCTTCACCCCGGGAAAGCAACTTACCTTTATCACCGACGAAAATCACACCATTTTCAGTATCCCAATCCGGAAGTTCCTTGCTGTAAACACCGTTAACGGCATCGGCATCAAGTTCTGCAGGCCTTGCCGGCAGAATTCCACCGTCGTACCAATGGATGGTTACCGGAGGCATTTTGTCCCTTGCCGGAAATTCAAAGTGGATCATCGAAGCCAAAGGATATGTTTCAGGGAATACGGGTGAAGAACTAGCCTGGATAAGCGTAGGAGCTGTGAGTTTTAAGGAAGAGAACACCGGGGCAAGGTTATGTATAGCTTCATCGCCTATAGCACCGCTTCCGAAATCGAACCAGCCGCGCCAGGCGAAAGGCACATAGGCCGGGTTATAAGGCCGCTCAGGAGAAGGGCCAAGCCATAAGTCCCAATCCAGAGTGCGTGGTACAGCATGAGTATCTAAGGGCCGGTTTATTCCCTGTGGCCAGATCGGTCGGTTTGACCAGGCATGTACTTCGCGCACATCGCCGATGGCACCTGCCCAAAGCCATTCCTTGAGCTGCCGGTTGGCATCAGCTGCCATGCCCTGGTTTCCCATCTGTGTGGCCACACCTGTTTCTTTGGCAGTTTTGGCCAACTCCCTTGCTTCGAATACGGTATGAGTTAACGGTTTTTCACAATACACATGCTTGCCCATCCTCATGGCCATCATGGCAGCGACTGCGTGAGTATGGTCGGGCGTGGCAATCACCACGGCATCTATCGATTTTTCTTTTTCAAACATCTTCCGGAAATCCTTATAGATCTTTGCTTTGGGATAGCCCTTAAAAGTACGGAATGCTCTTTCCTCATCCACATCGCAGAGCGCGTAAATATTGGCTAGCTTCTCAGGCTTTCTTGTTTCATCGTCTTCTTCATAATAGGCCAGCTTATTGTTTGCATCTGCTGTTGCGTCGTCATAGGTTATCTTTAAAACCTGCCTTTCATCAACTTCCAGAGGACAGATCGCAGTTATATCACTTATTCCACGACCGCCAACACCTATACCTGCAACATTGAGCAGGTCGCTGGGAGCAGTATAACCGATCCCACCCAATGTGTGACGCGGGATAATAGTTAATGCTGCTGAAGCTGCACCAAATGTGCCTATAAAATTCCGTCTCGACAGACTTTTGGCCTTTTGACTTTTTATTTTCCCGTTCTTTTTCATGATAATTAATTTAAACATTAACATATGTAACTGAGGATATGAGACTCCCTGCCAATTAAAGATTTTAATAAATTCAGGGTACTATCAAAATTAACTCTTATTCATTATTAAAACAATTTTATTTTACACCAAGAAATCAAACACACTCATAAGAGCCATTATAAACTCCGATGTACAATCATATTTCACCAGAAAGCTGCAGAAATCTATTTTCTTTTTGTTCCGATATCAGGCAGGAAAACAGTGAGTACACCGATAAGCGGCAAGAAAGCACAAACATGGTAAACATGATCGATACTGGTTTTATCAGCCAGCATTCCGAGCAAAGCAGATCCCAACCCTCCCATGCCAAAAGCAAAACCAAAGAATAATCCCGAAATCATTCCTATCTTACCGGGAATAAGTTCCTGTGCATAAACCAGGATCGCTGAAAATGCAGAGGCAAGTATCACACCAATCATTATACTTAGTACAGTGGTCCAGAAAAGGTTGACATACGGCAACAACAGAGTAAATGGCGCGACACCGAGAATAGAGAACCAGATAACATTCTTTCTTCCCACCCGGTCACCAATAGGACCACCCAGGAGTGTTCCGGTGGCTACTGCAAAAAGAAACAGGAACAGATGCACCTGCGAAATTTGAATCGGTACTTTAAACTTAAGAATCAGGTAAAAAGTAAAATAACTGGTGATGGATGCCATATAGAAATATTTTGAAAAAATAAGGACCAGCAGAATCACTACGGACCAGGCGACTTTTGCTTTCGACAAACCATGTCCTTTTGTTATTTCAGTAACTTTTTCCCTCATCCTGTTCATATGATGATTATACCAGTTGCCAACATTTAAAAGCACAATAATCGCAAGCAGGGCAAGTATTGAAAACCAAATGATACTCGACTGCCCAAAGGGAACGATGATCATAGCTGCAAGTATGGGCCCCAACGATCCTCCCAGGTTGCCACCTACCTGGAAAATGGATTGGGCCAATCCCCTGCGGCCGCCCGAAGCCATGTAGGCAACCTTCGATGCTTCAGGATGAAAAACAGACGATCCTGTTCCGATTACAGCTACCGAGACCAAAAGCAAAGCATAATTTTTTGCCTGAGAAAGGAGGATTAACCCCGTGAGTGTAAAAACCATACCAACCGCAAGAGAATAAGGTTGCGGTTTACGATCGGTATAAAATCCGATAAGTGGCTGAAACAAAGAGGCTGTTAACTGAAATACAAGGGTAATGATTCCTATTTGTGAGAAGTTAAGGTGAAAAGAATTCTTAACTACCGGATATATTGAAGGGATAATGGATTGAATGGTATCGTTAAGAAGGTGAGAGAAGCTAATGGATAATAAAATGGAAAATATTGTTTTCCCTGCTATATCGCTGGCTAATGCTGCCGAAGTCTGATCGTCCTGATTTTGCATATTTCTGAAAAATAAATTAGGCAAAAATAAACATCCATTGGTAATGCAGGTAAAAAACAATCAGATTAGAGCCAGTAAATATTATAGTGAACACAGAATTAGAGCCTAAATACTAAATTTTATACGCAAACTTGATCCCTGTATTTAATTACCCTGACATAAAGAACATCTGAAATTGAGCCTTTCGGATATTCAAGCAGCAGGCAGAAATAGCAAAAAATGTACTTTTTTAAATAGATGGTAAAAAGCCATTACGATACATGGTTTAATTAACTTCATGGGCTTTGCAACAAGAAATAACCTGCCAATCGAAATTATAACAATGTATTGTGTCTACAGCTAAATTTAAGGCATGCAAGTTTGAAAAATACCAAAAGAAAGGCTCTGGAAGAGCTTTTTCAAAAAGACATTTTCAATAATTTAATGAAATATATAAACAATATTTTTTTGCGCCAGGTTTACGCCAGGTTTTGGATGAAAATGGGGTGTTTTGACAGATGATTTTATAGTATTTTTAAAGAAGTTATAAGGATAGATTATTATTCAAATTTAACTGAACCCTGGTGTCTGCTTTTCTAGTATTGTCCGTAGAGTTAAGTTTATATTTTTAAGGTGAGGTTGCAACTATCACAACCTCACCTTTTACTTAATAATTATTTAAGAATTAATTCCATTTGAAGTAGCTCATTATTGACAAGAGCCAGAAAGTAATTTACCTCCTCTTGAGTGAAATTCCCAGTGATTTCGCACAATCCTTTTTCCATTGGAGTTTTCACAACAGGAGTATAAAACACTTTATCATCAATTACTATTGCAATAGGTTTACCAAGACTGTTTTTTGTTGTGATCGCCCACTTCTTTGCAGATGCTGGTTTAAATTTAATCTCAATAGTGAATGATTGCGTATTCTTATCCTGAGATGATTTTATAGTTTCAATATCTGATCGTACAAGAGGAGCATTGATTTTTAGAGCATATAAACAACTCATAGATTTGCTGTTCTGTAATCCCCAGAGTAATTTATAGTCGGATAAAAGATTAATTGATTTCAAACAATTTTCCATTGTATCCACAATCTCTTGATTTTCGAAAGTTGAACATCCAAGCTTCGCATCTGATGGACTTACATTTGAGTCAATTTTAAATAGTTCTTGATGATTCTTATTTTTTAATAAAGCATTAATTTCTGTTAAAGTCAGAGTTTCATAAAAGTCTAAGTCACCCTTAGTCGTCAAAAGTCCCTCAATTTCAGATACATTAACATTATAAGGCAATTGAATCTTAATTTGACTTTTGTCAGATAATATGCTGACAGTCGTTTCCAGACCATAAGATTTTAATCTATCAGTAATTACATTGGCCGATTGTTTCAATAATTGGGAAGTAGCTTTAATGTCACTTGCTTGAAGGATTACATTTTTGGTACTTTCAGTAGTTTTCTGAGCAGCAGACACAAGTGTTATGCAAATAAGACTAGTTATAATTAAATAAAATATTGTTTTCATGATGGTGATTTTAAGTTAATAGAATAATTAGTTAGTGATCTAGCAATAAAATGGATCTTTGTATTAACTTAAAACTGGTAACTCATCCCTTTCGTGAGGGAACATATGATATATGAAAAATGAAATTGGAAACCTTACTGAGCTTTTTCGAATATTCTCAAGGAGAATTATTTTCTGATCTGCTTTTTTGTTATCTAGAAATTGAGTCTTGTCAAAGGATAAATGCTTGAAATTGTCTTTGTTAGAAATCCAGCTTCTTTGGAAACATTGAATTTGTATCCCAGTGCAAACAGTTCCATTACTTTGATTAAGCGATGTTTCGGTCTGAGTTGAGTTGTTATTTCTGTTAGAAGGATTGGAACCTTTATTATGTGATACTAATAATCCCAGAACAAGGATTATCATCAAAAAAAATGAATTAAAATTAATGGTTCTAATATTTTCTCTCCGATCTAACATAAATCAAAGGTAGGGTATTTTCGAATAATACAATAGATTTAAATCCAGACATTTGTTGTTTTGAAGATTTTATTATTATCTGTCTGTCCATGGTTCCTAATTACTTTTGAAGAGTTAGCGTCCGTTTTTCCCTTATACTTTGTCCTTATAAAACAGAAGTTGTCTTGCCATTGACTGGAGAACCCAGTGCCGCTGACCATAAATAGCAATATCAAATTGACCACTCACTGCTGGAGTTAAATATATGTTGCATCCCAATGTATGTTTCGTGTTATCAGACCGTCTTTTGAAGTGGCCAGAAATAAACGGATTCTTAATAATCCAAAAGATTTCACTATGTTAAATCTGGTTGCTTCTAGGACATTTTCAGGAGATGGTCAAGAAAGATGATCGGAAGAAGCTTATATCTTGCCAGAGACCTTTAAAACACCTTTTTGGAAGGGCCATTCTTCAGAGGTTCGTTTAAATTTAAACAAACTTGAGATTTCTCAGGTATAGAATTAAATTATTGTTGTTTATAAATGTATGTTTCATGTTATCAGAACGTCTTTTGAAGTGGTCAAAGATGGACGGATTTTACACTTCGTTTCAGGTTACAGGAGGTTTGTAGTTAGGAACAGGAAAATTGACTATCCAAAATCGGATTTTATATCTGCCTTATCACGGCAAACAAATTTTTGGTTTAAGTTCGATTATTGTTTAGATTTGATTTTAATAATGAAATGATCAAGGCTCAGATGTCAAGCATTATCGAAGGTTATAATTATGATATCTTCATCAGCTATCGCCAAAAAGACAATAAAGGCGACAAGTGGGTAAGTGAGTTCGTTGATTCTTTGAAGACAGAACTCGAATCCACCTTCAAGGAAGAAATCAGTGTTTATTTTGACATCAATCCTCATGACGGACTTCTGGAAACGCATGATGTCGATGCTTCTTTAAAAGAGAAACTCAATTGTCTGGTTCTTATTCCTATTATCTCTCGTACTTATTGTGATCCAAAGTCGTTTGCGTGGGAGAATGAATTTAAAGCATTTGTAAAACAGGCATCCCAGGTGGAAAAATCGGACATATTGACCACCCTAGATCGTTTTCGTGAGACCATGCTTTTCCGGCTGCCAAAGACCCCCCTAAGTTAACATCCTTTTTTGCCTTATTTTCGTCATAATTTACAGGGTGATTCTACAAAGTTATTTTTTTAGTCTGTTTCTCCAATTGATATATTCATTTTATTAATGTGTTTCCTCATTGATTCACCAGAGAGTTCAATACGATGAGCCTGATGTACGATTCGGTCTAGTATAGCATCAGCAATAGTATTTTCTCCAATGATCTCATGCCACTGTAATACCGGAAGTTGTGAAGTGATTATTGTAGAGCGTTTGCCATGGCGGTCCTCGATAATCTCCATAAGTGAAGAACGGCTTTGATTATCAAAGGGCTGTATCCCAAAGTCATCGAGTATTAATAGATCCTGCTTTTCGATGCGTGCTATTTCTTTGATATATGACCCATCTGCTTTCGACATTTTTAGTTTAGCAAATAGCTTTGTGGTATTTGCATATAAAACTTTGTATCCCAGCATGCATGCTTGATTACCGATTGCTGAAGCCACATAGCTTTTTCCAATGCCTGTGCTTCCAGTGATAATAATGGTTTCTGATTTATCAATAAAATGACAATCGGCAAAACGCATGATTTGGTTCTTATCAAGGTTTCTATCTGTGGCAAAGTCGAGGTGCTCAATGTTTGCCTTGTAGCGAAAACGAGCTTGATTTATATGCCGTTCAATACGTCGGTTATTACGATAGTCCCATTCCGATTCAACCATAAAAGCTACCATCTCATCTGCTGTCATACTAGCCATTTGCCCGTCTTCAAGAGTAGTTTTAAAGGCTATGGCCATTCCATGGAAGTTCATTTGCTTTAATTTCTGTAATGTTTGATCATTCATATATTTATATTTTTAAAAGTTCGTAATTTGTTTAATCCAGCCACGATCTTACTGTGACTGGATAACTGATAAATTGATTATTTGTAATATCCTCCACCTCGCACATTGGGATGTCCGGGCATTTTCTTATTATCATCTTCCGTGTCGAAAGGCTCCTGATCGAGACGTTTCTCTATGATTGTACGGATGGCATTATAACTGAAGTCACCATAATATAAAGCCCTTCGACAAGTCATGTTCAGGCGATCACTGCCCACCCTTGAAGCAAAGCCGAGGATACCCTGACATGTTTTATAAGCCTGTTCAGGATGCTGCCTAATCTCAAGAATACGGGTTATATAATCCCTGGTATCGCTTCCGATAAAGGTTGCCCTCTGGATGAACTTCTCAGGCGTCCAGTCGCTTTTAAACTGGTGGTGAGACGCCAGATGATCCTCGTTGGTAGTATATCCGTAGAGCTTTAAATTACGTGTGTGGGTTGCTATTTGGTCGTAATGGTAAAATACTTCTACCAGGTCCTGGGTGTAAAGAATGATAACCTTCTTTCCGATGTAGCGATAAGGAACGCTGTAATAATGCTTGTCTTCAGCAAGGCATACATGATTGTTTTTCATCACTGTAACTACTTTCTTGCGTTTAGCCTGGTACCTGTGTTTTGGCAGTGGCTGAAGATCCGATTTTTCTATTTCTTCAAACAGTTGCCTTCGGCTATAGGGGCGACCGGTCAATAGTTTGTTGTTGTGATCCAAGAGCGCTTCCCCGATAGCAGCATTTAATTCTGCTAAAGAAAAGAAGGTGCGTTGTTTTATGGAGTGAAAAATCGTCCGGTAAATTATTTTAACCGCCCCTTCTACCAGAGCTTTGTGTTTCGGTTTATAAGGTCCGGCCGGAAGAGCTGTCATATGATAATGTTCTACAAAATCACGGAACATCTCGTTAAGTGTGGGTTCGTACCGGTCGCTCTTGATCACAGCCGATTTTAAGTTGTCTGTTACAATGGCCTGTGGCATACCTCCGAAATAATGAAGGGCGTTTTCGCAGGAACAGATAAAGTCTTCTTTTCGCTGAGTCATTGAGGCCTCTACATAGGTCAGCTGGCTGGAACCAAGGATGGCGACAAAAACTTCTACCGGGACCACTTCTCCTGTAGACTGATCAACAAAGGAAAGCTTATCACCGGTATAGTCCACATACATCTTGTCGCCGCTCTTATGCTCCATGTGCATAGAAGTGTTCACCTTCTTGCTCCATAGATTATAATGTTCATTAAACTGCGTTTTGCGATAACCATCCGGATGTTTAAGAAAATATTGATCCCACTGTTTTTCCCTGGTCTCGCCTTTACGTTTGAGAGCTTTCTCCATGCCAGGAAAGAAGGCCATCAGGTCTGCCTTGCGTTTGTCCGAAGGGACCTCCGGCCGGGGAGTTGAAAACACTGCTTCCAGGTGAGTGTCACTGAGTTTATTAATCTCTTCCAGTGTCTTACCTATAGCAATAAATTGCCGGATATACTTCTTTACCGTGTTCCGGGTAGCTCCTGTGCGGAGACTGATTGATTGTTTACTTACACCCTCGGTGTACATTTTTAAGATAGTTCTTGCTTTACTCATAATAATTAAATTGTTAGACATAAATGATAGGTCCTGAGTTTGACAGTTGATTTTTGTAACTAGTTAATATAAAACATATTACTGGAGCAAAAAAAATTTGTGCCACTACATTTCCGTTTTTCGTAATATTTTTGGAGGGATTCTCATTCCGATTGCTTTAATAAGGTTTTGTGCATTAGGAGGTATATCTGTTCTTACCCAAATGGTTTGTTTTCTTACTTTTACAGGTATTGCCATAACGCGGTTCAGTTCATCCATTGCTTGAACCACAGTCAGTTCTCGTGATTGGATAAGTTTTTTTGTAATTGATTTTTTATCAAGATACTCGTTACTTTCTCTCAGTAATTTTGTTAATTGAGCTTCACACAGGTATGCTAGGAAGCACAACATCAGATGTCCGATAATTCTTTTATCATTCCAATGGAACATGGGACGGGTTTTGAGTGTTCCCTTGAGCTCCCCAAAAGCATCTTCAATTTTCCATAATTGTTTGTAATGGGTAACGATCTCTGAAGCTTCCATGGAAACAACATTAGTAATGATGCCAAAAAAACCGTCTTTTTTTGCTTCTTCAGCAATGGCTCTGTGATTGAGTTCACAATGATCTTTCCCTTCTATCTTCAGGTATTTCTTGTAATTGCGGTTAGTGATAAATTTTTTAGTCAGCTTTTTTTCATCAGCCAGTTTCAGACGGATTTTTTCCAGTATGTCTTCTCTGGCTTTGCAATCCCGTTCATATCTTGACTTTGACCATGTAATGATGCAACGATCCTCATTCAAAGTGGTTTCATAAAAAGCAAGTTTCTCGTTTATCCAGTTGAACTTCGACATGTCAAAATAATCTTCCTGCCGCAGTTTACTCATTGAACCCATTTTTAATCCAACTATAAATTCACCCCTGTCAGCACGAATATGATCAAGGTTTTCAAAGGAGAACAATCCCCGGTCGGCAATAAAAATAAACCTGCGGATTGAAAACTTCCCGCGCATCTTTTCTACTATGCCCTGAAGGGTTTTCCCTTCAAACGTATTACCGGGGTGTACCTCAAAACACAAAGGAATACCATCTGTATCGGTAAGCAACCCTAATACAACCTGGGTACAATCGGTACGCATTTCCTTGCTGTAACCAAATCTTCTCAGTTCTCCCATATCCTCACGAGTACTCTCAAAGCGCAAGGTTGTCAAATCATAGAGCACCACATCAACGTTAATGGTGAACAGATCCTTCTTCCACTGATAAATAAATTTCTCGATCTCTTCTTTATGATCAGCCAGAATATCCAGGCTCCGATAAATATGTTGCAAGTCAACCTGATGGTCTATAAGTTCCGGATACATTCGGCTAACCCAGTTATCATAAAGAGAAAGTTTTGATACGGGTTTGATGAACCGTGAACAGAGTTGGGTGAAAATAACCTTCGCAAAATCAAACTGAAGCTTTTTATGTTGTGAAAGAACATTTTGCAGAGCTGTTTTTATCCCCATTGTCTCCATCATCCTCTCTAAAACAATCAGTGGACCAAGGATATACGTATCAGATATATCTATTTCCTCTGAAAGATTAAAAATGTTAACTGTCTCAAGATGCTTGCTAATTGCTGCGGATAATTGCTCCAGTTTATTATCTTCTACTCTGCCCAATGACATCAGTGTCCGTTGTTTAACTTTGCCATCTTCCCTGTAGGCCTCTACCAGATGGTAATAGGCATAACCCCGCTGATTCTTTGTTATCTTTATATACATAGTCGTGTCTTAACGACATAAATATAATATATACGCAATAAAATAGCAAATTACAATAAAATATTGTTCACTACATTTTTGAAAATTGGGAATAAGAATCACGATTTTATGCGGCTTTCAGAAGCACACATCTCATTTAACTGTCAAACTCGGGAATTACTAATAGCCTTATTTATTGATTTGAATTTAGAATAAGGTTCCGGGCAAATTGTGCCCGAATTGTTTTCCAAGATGTTTATAAGCATGTTCTGTTGCTTCGCGACCTCTTGGAGTTCTTTTCAGATACCCTTCCTTTATCAGAAATGGTTCATAAACCTCCTCAATAGTTCCGCTCTCTTCTCCTACTGCAGTAGATATCGTAGTTAATCCTACAGGTCCTCCATTGAATTTATCAATGATAGCAGATAGTATCCTATTGTCCATTTCATCAAGTCCATGCTGATCAATATTAAGGGCTTTAAGACCATATTTCGTTATTTCTATATCAATTTCTCCCGATCCTTTTACTTGTGCAAAATCTCTGATTCTTCTGAGCAGAGCATTTGCAATTCTTGGAGTTCCTCTGCTTCTTCTTGCTATTTCGACTGCAGCCTCTTCATCAATTCTGACATTGATTATGCCTGCCGATCTTTTTACTATACCTGTAAGCACTTCGTGATCGTAATATTCAAGATGGAACTTGATTCCAAACCTTGCCCTCAACGGACTTGTAAGAAGACCTGAGCGTGTTGTTGCGCCGATGAGCGTAAAATTATTAAGTGTCAATTGGACAGATCTTGCGCTTGGCCCTTTGTCGATCATGATATCTATCTGGAAATCTTCCATTGCTGAATAGAGATACTCCTCCACAACGGGGCTCAACCGATGAATTTCATCTATAAAGAGAACATCTCCTTCCTGGAGATTTGTGAGCAATCCTGCGAGGTCGCCCGGTTTATCCAAAACAGTGCCAGATGTAACCCTGAGGTTAACCTGCAACTCATTTGAGATTATAGTGGCAAGGGTTGTTTTACCAAGTCCAGGAGGACCATGTAACAATACATGGTCTAGCGATTCACCCCTCTGTTTTGCTGCTGTTACAAAAACAACAAGATTTTCAATTACCTGCTTTTGTCCTTTGAAATCGCTGAAGCTTAATGGACGTAGTTGTTTTTCAAATTCCTTGTCGTTAACTGAAATATTATCCTTACCGATGTTGAGATTATCTTCCATAGGGCAAAGTAACTATTTAATCAGCCTGGTGTCGCTTTCAGGCAGCTTTATTTTGACCCCGTTAATACTTACCTCCACATCATTTTTATAAGCAATAACAAGCACAGGAATTCCTTCCTCGTTAATTTTTTTCCACGTTTTCTCTCTGATACCCATTTTGAAATACTGTTCTTCTTTAATTTTTCCGCTCTCATAGTAAAAACTTTGCTGTCCATCGGGATTGCCCTGTACAAAGTTTCCCTTGAATTTTAATTTTCCATTGGTGTAATATGCTCTCCAGGAACCATCTTTTAACCCGATTATATATTTGCCTTCTTCTTTATAGTCGCCTAAATTGTATTTCCACTCTTCGTTCTTCTCGCCGTCAGAGTACTGACCCTGTGCAATAATTTCGCCAAGGACAGAGTATTCAGTGCATAATCCGTCACGCTGTCCCTGGAAGTATTCCTCTTCTCTCAATAATGCACCGTTATCATAATACCATTTCCACATTCCGTCAGGTCGGCCGCTGTTAAAAGAACCAGTTTGCTCTACCTTTTCTGATATGTTGTAGAACTTCCATAAGCCTGAGCGTCTGTTATCTGTAAATTGCCCTTCGTCCTGTACTTTTCCATTCGAAAAGAGATCCCTCCATTTGCCATTGCGGTTTCCGGCTTCATCAACAATACCTTCAGATAGCATTAATCCGTTATCGTTGTAAATAAAAGCATTATTAACCTTACCATCTTTCCCATATTCCCTGTGGATGCCAACAGGAACCTTATTTCGATAGGGGCCGCTATAAATCAGTTTTCCATCCTTATCATATTTATTTACTATTTCAATATCAGGTTCATCTTCAACCCTTGATTTCACGATTGATCCATTTTCATACAACATTGTAAGCACGAGCTTCCCAAAGTTATCATATTCTTTATAGTAACTATGCAAGAGATCGTCCTTATAACTTTTTTCAGATTTTATTCCTCCGTTAGGATAAAATTCCTTCCATTCGCCCTGCTTTAAACCTTTATTATCCAGTCTGTTTATTCTGTTCCGGCTTACGAGAAAATCATTATTATACTCTAGCAGCGTTATCACTTTTCCATCTTTATCATATTCCTTTGATAAGCCCTCTTTTTTTCCACTGTTATAAGCGACAGTCTGCTGGATTTTACCATCCGGGAAATAGCTATATGCTGTACCCTCTTTCCTATCGCCTGCAAAAAGCTCTCTCGACCATAAATAAACTCCTTTGGAGGGATCCTTTTTATATTTATAATACCATCCGTTCTTTTTGCCAAGGAGATAGTTTATTTTCTCTGTTGTATCACCAGCCTGATCGTAAAATATCCATATGCTATCAAGAAGAAAATTGGTTCTTCGTCCCTCTGATTTTTTTATCCCTGTAACATAATAGCTCTTCCAGAAGGCTTCAGGTTTTCCGTTCTTAATTAACCCTTCACTTGAGATTGTTCCGTTCGGATATTTAAACATTTGATAACCGTCCTTTAATCCTTCACTTTCCTGGGCAGATCCAATAGTAAATATTGTAATAACAACTATAAAAATACTAATCCTTTTCATGATTTAAAGACCAATTTTTTCAGATATTTCCATCATTCTTCTTATAGGTTTCTGTGCTTTAAGAAGAACATTCTTATCGATAAAGATCTCAGGTTTTTCGTTTGTAAGACAATTAAATATTTTTTCAATTGTTATAAGCTTCATAAAATTGCATTCGCTGCAGCCACAAGTTGAATCTCTAGGGGGTGCAGGAATATACGTTTTACCAGGGGTTTCCTTTTTCATCTGATGAATAATACCCACCTCTGTAGCCACAATATAACATTTTCCATTATCTTTCTTCGTGAATTGCAATAATGAAGAGGTAGAGCCAATATAATCTGCAACCATTCTTACGGGTAATTCACATTCCGGATGAACTATAATTTTTGCTTCCGGATTTTCTTTCTTTAATCTAAGAATTGCTTCAAGTGAAAATTCTTCATGTACATGACATGTACCATTCCATATAACTATATCCCTTCCTGTTTTATTTAGTACATAATTTCCAAGATTACGGTCAGGAGCAAATATTATTTTTTCATCAGGAGGGAGCGATTCAACTATTTGAATTGCATTTGACGAAGTGCATATTATATCAGACAATGCCTTAATCTCGGCAGTAGTATTGATATATGATACAATTGTTCTACCAGGGTTTTCTTTAATGAATTTCTCAAAATCAACTGCTTTACATGAGTCTGCGAGAGAACAACCAGCATTCATATCTGGTAGAAGTACTTTTTTTTCTGGTGCCAGTATTTTAGCTGTCTCTGCCATAAATTTAACACCTGCGAAAAGTATAATATCGGCACTATTTGATGCTGCTTTTTGTGAGAGTGCAAGGCTGTCTCCAACAAAATCAGCGATATCCTGAATATCTCCTGTCTGATAATAGTGGGCAAGAATGATTGCATTTTTTTCTATTTTCAACCTTTTTATTTCTGATATATAGTATTCTGAAGATTGGTTTTTCATTTTGCTTTCAAATTTTCTATTTCGTAAACTTAAACAAAAAAGTAATATTGTTTTTCTTCCTCACCCTGCTCTTTTCATTTTTATTAACATCATAATATTCTTATATATTACTATTTAATTTATTTATTATAATAATTATATGCTGTTAATAGTGTTGATATAAAAATCATAATTTTATTATTTTTCTCATCATTACAACTTAACAAACATCTTTTCAACAGCTCAAAAAATATACCGTTTTTGAAAATCAGCAGATTAGTAAACTAATTAACAATTGTTAAGATTAGATTATTTATATTTCAAATAAAACAAAATTAAAGTTTTTAAGGTTTATTTCAGGTTCATATTTTGATTTTCTTTTCTTATAACTTTATTCAACGCAGTATCCAATACCATAAAACCATTAAAATGGTTGACAAAACAACAGCTTATGAATTTTAATCATCTGTTATTTACATGTTATTAACAATAAATGTAAGATTTAGAAATGATTTATCTTCTGCCTGTCTAACATTAACATTCTTGTTTTGTCATTCAAATATATTATTTTACAAAAAAGATATTAGAATACTTTATTCTTTTATTTAATCATTTGTATTATTTTACGTTTTTTTCTAGAAATTTTATTAAAAGATAAGCAATTGAAAAAGAAAAAGATTGCAATAGTATCAGATCATGCCGGTTATTTTCTTAAGGAAAAATTAATAAGTTATCTTATTAAGGAAAAGCATGAAGTAAAAGATTTTGGTTGTTTCTCTGAGGAAAAGGTTGATTATCCTGACTTTGGTCATCCTCTTGCAACCGGTGTTTCTTCGAAAGAATATGAACTAGGATTATCAATTTGCGGGACAGGAAATGGAATTAACATGACTGTTAATAAGCATCCTGGAATAAGGGGTGCGTTATGCTGGAATGAGGAAATAAGTCGTTTGGCCCGGGCACATAACGACGCAAATATTTGTGCATTGCCAGGAAGATTCATCTCGGAATCTGAAGCATATCTGATAGTAAAAACATTCATTAACACATCATTTGAGGGGGGGCGGCACCAGACCAGAATAGACAAGATCTCATTAAAAAAGTATTGATATGCTTTCAAATTCATGCAGATATGGCATTAGGGCAGTCATTTATTTAGCAAGTCAACCGCTGCCAAATGGAAAAACAGGCATCAAGAAAATAAGTAGCAATCTTGATCTTCCAGCACCGTTTCTTGCTAAGATTCTTCAGCAGCTGGCAAAGAAGAAAATTCTCAGTTCATCAAAAGGACCCCATGGAGGATTTTCCCTATTGAAAGATTCCCAAAAGTTAACCTTACTTGATATTGTGAATACAATTGACGGCGATGAGATTTTTACAAATTGTGTCATGCATAACGGTTCATGCAAATATGTAGAAAAAGATAAAATACCATGTCCGCTTCATGAGGATTATGAAAAAATAAGAACGGATCTTATTAATCTGTTCAGGAGTAAGACAATTTACGACCTTGTAATAAGAGCAAAGAATGGAGAATTAATTACTATCTGATCGTTTTTTCTAATAAAGGTTTAAGCCATAGCCATAATAAAAGAGAAATGAGAATACCGGCCGAATTAAAAATGACATCGTACAAACTACCGGAACGGCTAACAGTAAGAATTGATTGCAAAATTTCCATTAAGATTCCATAGAAAAAAGGAATAAGTGCAATCAAATATAAATGTAGAATACTTATTAAGGTTTTCCTGTTTTCAAAGATAATGACCGACATCAGAACGAAATACATCGCGAAGTGAACAATTTTATCGAGGAATGGGATATTAAAAAATGAAACTTTTTCAAATGTATCTGAGCTTGTCAGACTCAGATACATAATAATGAGAGCCACAATGATTGAGAATATATTCTTCTTTACCATTTTTAAATGTTTGATACAAATTTAGTTAATATAACCGTATTTTATTTATAAATTACATGGGTGCATTTTAAAAATATGGCCGGGATATATATACACATACCGTTTTGTAAAAAACTCTGTTTTTATTGTGATTTCTATCATATAATTTCATCTGATGATAATTCTATATTTGTCGATGTTCTTCTGAAAGAAGCTTCATTGAGGAAAGATTATCTGGGAACCGAAACAATCTCAACAATATATTTTGGGGGGGGTACTCCCTCTGTGTTTTCAATAAAAGAACTGGGAGCTATAATTAATCATATAAATAAGCTATTCAAGGTAGAACAAAATTGTGAAATAACCATCGAATTAAATCCTGATGATGTTAATCCGGCTTATTTAGTCGGTCTTATGAAGCTTAATATTAACAGGATCAGTTTAGGAATTCAATCATGGAGAGATTCAGATCTTAAGAAGCTGAACCGGCGGCATGATTCTGCTCAGGCAGCTATAGCGCTTAAGGAAATTTTCAAAGCTGGATTTGAAAATGTAACTATTGATCTGATTTATGGAATTCCGGGGATGAACATCCGGGATTGGGCTTCAAATCTTGATTTTTCCTTTTCATTTGACTTAAAGCACCTGTCTGCATATCACTTGACTTTTGAACCGCGAACAGTCTTTGGAAAAATGTTGGAGAAAGGGCTGATTGTCGAAATTGATGAAGATGAAAGCGCTTCCCTGTTTAATATGCTTATAGAAAAAGCAGAATCCGCAGGGTTTATTCATTATGAAATTTCAAATTTCGGCAGACCGGGATATTTCTCAATACATAATTCAAACTACTGGAAACAGGCCATTTACCTTGGACTTGGTCCATCGGCACACTCATTTAACGGATATTCGCGCCAATGGAATATCAGTGATCTGAAAGGTTATATTAAATCTGTCAATACCGGGAAATCATTTTTTGAAAGTGAAGAACTTGACACGAAAACCCGTTTTAACGAATATATAATGACATCTCTGAGAACAATGTGGGGAATTGATCTTGAGTATATTGAGAGGACATTTGAAAAAGAGGGATATGATTATGTTGTTAATTTGGCCGGCAAATTCAAAGATTATGGCCTGATAAAACAGGACAAAGAAAACCTGGTTCTTACGAACCAGGGGAAGATGATATCCGACAATATTATATCTGAATTTATGATGCCGGATGACGACTAGTTATCTTTTTGAAAGCATAAAATTTGTCCGCCCGATTATATTATCTTCAAGGTAAAGTTCAACACTGTAATTTCCGACAATAAAATCTCCAGTATTATCCACAAAGATGCACATATCAATATCCTGATTCATATAATCTAAAGCACGGTTTGCAGAATATATTATTTTGCTGCCCTTATACTCAAACAGATTATCCGGACTGCTTGTTATGACCAGAGAGTCGGGCCTTATCACTCTCATATATACATCCTTTTGACCAGCCTTGGCCAGTGGATTCTCACGAAGCGTGAAACATATCCTGAGTTTATCCAGAAGATTTATCCGTGTGGTCTCTTTTCTCTTCTTGTTCAAAGAAACAGCAATGATATCTTTAGCCTGAATGACTGAAGCAATCTCAACTTGGGTACTTAGCACCTCCTTGACCTTTGAGAGTTCAGTATTTGTATTCTGGACCTGTGTTATTTGCTGCTTGATTTCAGTATTTTCAGCGACAAGGAATTTGTTCCTGGTATTAAGCGAATCGATCTGAACAATGTAGCTTTTCATTATTTCCCGCATTGTTGATATCTCGCTCTTATATTTTTTTAGCAGCTGTACATTTGACGCATTAATTGACAATAACTGGACAATTCTTTCTCTTTCCTTTTCCAGGCCTGCATTAAGGCTATCGTTATTTGTTTTTAAAGTATCATATCCAATTACCATGAGTCTTAACTCATTTGCCAGAGAATCTTTTTCCTGAGTAAGGATAGTCTCCATTTCGACCATTTTATTTTTCTGGTCGAAATACATAAAGACAAGAAAAACCAGGGCACCAGCCAGAATAATTGATGTGGCTATAATCCCGATAGGAGGGCTTTTTTTTGTTCCCTGTTCTGACGAAGTAATTTTATTTAGATCTGTCATTTATTTTGTTGTTTTAATAGATTTCGTATGCAAAAATAATAATATTCCTATAATTTATATAATATCCGATTCAATGATTAAATTTACAAAGAAACCGGAGTTTGTTAATTAATTAATATTCAGCAATATGAGTGGTTTTTTTGGTGTAATATCAAAGACCGACTGTGTAGAGGATGTGTTCTATGGAACTGATTATCATTCTCATCTTGGCACAAAACGTGCAGGAATGGTTTTTATTGTTCCCGGAAAAGGATTCAGACGATCGATACATACTCTTGAAAATTCTTATTTCAGGAGCAAGTTTGAAGATGAACTTAGTGGATTTGCAGGGAATTCAGGACTTGGGGTAATAAGCGACACGGATCCGCAACCAATATTATTCAATTCTCATCTTGGCCGTTTTGCTATAGTTACTGTTAGCAGACTTGTTAACATACTTGATCTGGAAGAACTGTTTCTGAGGACGAAGAAGCATTTTACCGAGAATTTTGAGGGAAATATTAATCCGACAGAGGTTGTGGCGAATCTGATTTGCGAAAAAGATAGTTTTGTAGCCGGTATTGAAAATGTATTTGAAAATATTAAAGGATCATGTTCAATCCTGATCCTTACTGACAATGGAATAATAGCTGCACGCGACAAACTAGGCAGAACACCAGTTGTCGTAGGCAAAAAAGAGAATGCCCATGGAGTGGCTTCAGAGTCATGTTCTTTCCCAAACACCGGATTTGAACTCACTTATTTTCTTGGTCCCGGGGAAATAGTTCATGTTACCGCCGAAGGGTTTACCCAGCTGAGGAAACCGGGGGAAAAGATGCAGATATGTTCTTTTCTATGGGTTTATTATGGGTATCCCCCATCATACTATGAGGGAATTAATGTAGATGAGTGTCGTTACAGGTGTGGAGCATCGCTTGCCAGTAGAGATAATGTCAATGCTGATTTTGTATGTGGTATTCCCGATTCGGGTGTTGGACATGCAGTTGGTTATGGTAACGAAAAGATGATTCCTTATAAAAGGGCTTATTCAAAATATACTCCAACCTGGCCACGTAGTTTTATGCCTCAGAATCAGGGGCAACGTGATCTTGTGGCAAAAATGAAATTGATCCCCAACAAGGCAGTTATTGAAGGTAAAAAAATGGTTTTTCTGGATGACAGCATTGTCAGGGGTACACAGTTAAAAGACAATACAATTGATCTGCGAGAATCGGGAGCTTCGGAAGTACACATGAGGATTGCCTGTCCACCGCTTTTATTTGCATGCGATTTTCTTAATTTTTCGGAATCACGGTCAATTCTGGAACTGGCAGGACGAAAAGCCATCAGTCAGCTGGGTGGAGACGAAAAGGATCTTCCCGAGTACGCCGACCCCGATTCAGTTAAATATTCGGAAATGGTGCAAAAAATTGCAGAGAACCTTGACCTTGATTCTCTTATATATCAACGGCTTGACGATCTTGTAGATGCGATTGGACTACCGAAAGAAAAATTATGTACTCATTGCTGGGACGGAACAAGTTACTATTAGGCGTCAGGCAACAGGCATCTGGCGTCAGGAGTCAGCTATTAAACTGTTAATTAACATATTCGTTCTTATGAAATACGTTGGTGCACATGTAAGCGCTTCGGGGGGAGTTGAAAGCGCTCCGATAAATGCAAACTCAATAGGAGCGAAAGCTTTCGCCCTCTTTACAAAGAATCAGAGACAATGGTTCTCTAATCCTCTTTCAAAGGCCAGCATAACAGCATTCCGTGGAAATTGTGAGAAGTATGATTACAAACCATTTCAGATACTTCCTCACGATAGTTACCTTATCAACCTCGGTCATCCTGAAGAAGGACCTTTAGAAAAGTCAAGAGCCTCATTTTTTGATGAGATGCAAAGATGTGAGCTGCTTGGTCTCGACAGGCTAAATTTTCATCCTGGCAGCCATCTGAATTTAATAGGGATTGAAGAATGTCTTAAAAGAATTGCGGAATCGATAAATATTATTCTTGGAAAAACAAAAGGCGTTACGGCCGTAATTGAGAACACTGCTGGCCAGGGAACAAACCTGGGACATACATTCGAACAGCTAGGGGTAATAATTGATTATGTTGAAGATAAATCAAGAGTAGGAGTATGTATTGACACCTGTCATGTTTTTACTTCCGGATATGATGTTAAATCACCCGATGGATTTAAGAAGACTTTTGAAAAATTCAGTGAAATTATTGGTTTTAAATACCTTAAGGGAATGCATCTTAATGATTCCAAAAAAGATCTGGGAACCAGGGTGGACAGGCATGACAATATAGGAATAGGATTTCTCGGAGAAGAGACTTTCGCGATATTAATGAATGATACACGTTTCGACAATATTCCTCTGATACTTGAAACCCCCGAAGAATCGCTCTGGGAAGCAGAGATTAAAAAGCTATATTCTTTTATCAAGAAGTAAATATTCTTGTCTTGATTATTTTTAAGGCTGTTTATCCGACCAAAATATCAACAAGCAATTTAATATTAAGAAAAGTAACAATACCTGCAATAAACGATAAAACTCCAATAAGAAAAGGGCTATTAACATATTTTCCCATAACCCTTTTTGATGAGGTGAGATATAACTGTATTGCAATAGTAAACGGAAGCTGGATGCTTAGAAATACCTGCGACAGAATGAGGCCTTTGAAAGGATTTCCAATAAAAAAGATCATTATCAAAGCTCCAATAAGAGAGACAATAATGCCTATCCTGGTGTGGTTATCTTTAACATCATAAGGTTCCTTATACATTCCTGAGACTATGGATCCGCCTGCCATTCCAGAGGTGATAGTTGAAGCAACCCCGGCAAAGAGAAGGGCAACGGCAAAAACAACTGATGCATTTGTTCCCAGCAGGGGTTCCAGAAGCTTTTCTGCCTGCTGAAGCTCATCGACTTTCATGCTGTTTTTAAAAAATGTTGCTGCAGCAAGAATGATCATGGCGCTATTGATAGCCCAACCGATTATCATGGAAAATAAAGTATCGGCAAATTCAAATTTTAACTGCTTTTTAATGATCTTTTCATCCTGCAGATTCCATTGGCGGCTTTGAATAACTTCTGAATGAAGAAAAAGGTTGTGAGGCATTACCACCGCACCAAGGACACTCATTAATAATAACATTGAACCTTCAGGAATAGATGGTTTTACCCAAGAGATTCCTGCCGTAACCCAATCGACATCAACCAGAAAAAGCTCATAAAGAAATGATAGTCCGATAATTGATACAAATCCGATAATCCACTTTTCGATCTTTCTGTCCGAATTAGTTAATAGCATAATGATCACAAAAATGGTAATGAGTACTGCACCTATTTTTATCGGAATATCAAAAAGCATGTTTAATGCAATTGAGCCACCCAGAATTTCAGCAAGAGAGGTTGAGACAGATGCAAGAACTGCAAAAGAGAGGATAGTTTTTGAGACCTTTGGATGAATGTATATAGTAGCCGCTTCAGAAAGACAAAGCCCGGTTGCTATACCTAAATGTGCAACGTTATGTTGGAGAACGATGAGCATTATAGTTGATAAAGTGACGATCCACAAAAGAGTATAGCCATAACCGGAACCGGTTGCAATATTTGCAGCCCAGTTCCCCGGATCGATAAAGCCGACTGTTACCAGCAGACCGGGACCAATATATTTGAAAATATCAAGCCCGCCGTAAGAAGGGGTATGATCTTTTCTTTTCAAATCTTTTAATAACCCGAAGAAGTTAAATAATTTCTTAATATTCAACATATTATATACCCTCAAATCTCATTTATCATATACCGTAATAACAATGTAAGCAATAACAAATATAAACAATGATAATTAAATAGTGCCTAGAGTTTGGAGTGACTAGAGTGCCTATAATTTGGAATATTTAAAGTCAGCTGCTTTTACAATTCAAGGCACTTTAGTTCACTTTTGGCACTAAAAACTATAGCTCACTTTAATTACTGATAAGTTACAAATATTATTAACACCTGTTATTTGACTGTAATATTCTGTAATTGTTATAAATTTGATAGATGAAGGGGAAAAATTAAGATAAAACCTTTCCGGTTAGCAAAAATAGGATAACGGTATATGGATATTAAAAAATATACACCTTCAGTCGACAAAAGAATTCTTGTTCTTCTTGCAGGGATAATGTGGTGTGGCGTAGGTGTAATGCTTGTCAGTTTTGCTGTTTCATGGTTGTCATACTATAATGGGAGAGAACAAGGATTCTATTATGTTACCGGGTTTTTAACAGCAATGCCTATCCATCATTTTGGTTTCCTGAAGATTGCGGACAAAAACTTAAAAAGGTTATTACCTCTGACGGAAAAGAGATGTCTGTTTTCCTTTATGACATGGAGAAGCTACATAATTGTACTTATAATGGTTTCCATGGGTATTGCCTTAAGGCATTCTTCAATACCAAAGCGTTATCTTTCAATTCTTTATAACGGAATAGGATTGGCATTATTTCTTTCCGGTATCAGGTATTTCAGATTCTTCATTAAGTTGTTATGGACTAAGAGATCCCGATGATATATTAATTGTGATATTTTAAAATTGCATAGAAAACATTTTGGCGTATAGGATTTATATTATAATATTCGCCTGAATCCGAAAACCCCATATTCTGACGATTGATTCACAGTATAACAGAGATGTTAGATTGAGGGATAACCACAATACTGGTTCCGGTAAATCGTGTATGACCAAAAGTTCCTTGTACAATATATCCCTAATCGCTGTAATGGCGTTGTGTGCCAACAGGGAACATAAGTGGTTATTCCCCGATTAACTTATAACTGGAAGGATAATTCGTAAAAAAAAGCTTACCTTTAAGAAGAGTAATTTAATTATTAAGACGGATAACCAACAATTGGGCCGAAAGTTTTTCGGAGAAGTAATTCAGTAAATCCCTCTTTCACAAAGCTATCTAGTTCTCCTACTAGTTTATAACCTGATTCATAATAGAGTTTGATAGCATCTTTGTTAAAAGAGGAAACGCAGATAAAAATATTTGGTGAGATTTTCAGAATTCTTTCTTCACAAAATTGCAGGAGTATCTTCCCAAATCCTTTGCCTCTGTAAGCGGCACTTATACAGATAGTTTGAATATAGCCCTTAAACGACCCGCAGATTTGAATGATTACGAATCCGGCTATTTCTTTTTCAATTACCAACACATAGATTTCCTTAAGAGGGCCCATAAATGCTTTAAGGCACTGATCGTAATTCATTCCCAGTGTAATCCATGGATCTGATTTCGACATCATCTGAGCACAAACCATAAAAAATCTGTGATCTTTTGTTAAGCTGATTGTAAACTTTTCTTCAGGCACCATTATTCTTTCTTTTTGATGATAAAAAGAAACAGAATTGTTAATATGGCATTTACAAAAATATTCATAAAACCGAAATCAAAACGAAATATGGTTAAAAAATACCAGTTCAATAACCATGTCACAAATGCTGACGCAATACAAGCTACCGGAACCCATTTTTCCTTAAATTTAATCTTTAGAAATAACCCGGTCAGATATAAACCTAATATGGGTCCATAGGTATATCCTGCTATTTTAAAGATGGTATTAATAATTGCTCCTTTACTGTTCCAGAACGACATAACAATAAGAAACATAACGATATTTACACCCAGAAGTACCCTGTTTTTTATCTTATTTCTATCCTCATGTGGTTGATTTTCAATATCTATAAAATCATAACTGAATGCGGTTGTCAAAGCAGCAATGCAGGAATCAATACTTGCAAATGTGGAAGCAATTACCCCTATTAAAAATGCTATTGCACCCATTTTACCTAAGTAATTCAATGTTATTAATGGATAAATACCGTCAGTATTCATAAATTGTCCATTCTGAGTAACAAGTTTAATACCAAGTCGTTCAGTATATAAATAAATTAATATTCCAAGTCCCAGAAACATTGTTTGGGCAAAAGCTATAAAAAAGCTAAAGGTCAAAACATTTTTTTTTGCGCCTTTCGCATTTTTAACAGTAAGTGTTTTTTGCATCATACTCTGGTCGAGTCCTACCAGCGCAACAGTAATAAGTAATCCGGATATGAACTGTTTAAAAAAGTTTGACCCGGAATGAATATCCCGGTCAAAAACTTTAGCATATGGATGGTGGACAATTGTCTTTGCCATTTCAGAAAGAGAAAGGCTTAAGTAATTCTTTATTGTAATAATTGAAATTAAAATAACTGTAATCAGGAATAACGACTGCAGGGCATCTGTCCAGACAATTGTCTTAATACCTGATTTGTTGGTATACAACCAGATAAGAATTAGTACCACAATGATGGTTACATAATAGGGAATATGTAATGAATCAAAAAAGGCGTATTGTAATATCTTAATTGACAATAGCAATCTGAGTGCAGCTCCGAAAGATTGAGATACCAGAAAAAACATGGAGCCGGTTTTATAGGTAACGTTTCCAAAACGTATATTCAGGTATGTATAAATTGAAACCAGTTTCAGCTTATAATAAATAGGTGTTAAAATAAAGGCGATAAACAGATAACCAACTATTGTTCCGAGGATAAACTGGAAATAGTAAAGATTGTTATTGCCAACATTTCCAGGAATGGAAACAAGAGAGACGGCAGAAATTCCGGAGCCGATCATACCAAAAGCTACCAAAAACCATGGTGATGCCCTGTCTCCGTCAAAAAAGGTGGTATCCCGTATCTGTCGTGAAGCAAAGTGGGAAATCAACATCAGAATAGAGAAATAAATCAGAATGATAATGAACAAAAGAAGAGGACTCATCATAATGGTTATTACAACAACACTTGTCAAACCTAGCGAAAAAGCCGGATAAATAATATATCTTTATCTTTGCTCAAGTTGCATTTTGTTCTGAAAAACTAATTTAAGTCATTTTGCAGGATTATCCTGAAGGTAATAACGATTTCGAAAAATCAGACTCATATTAATGATAAACTTTGAAAACAAACAGATTATGAAAAAACTAAAAATTATTTTATCTGCATTATTCCTTACAGCTTTACTTACAGGGCAACAAACTAATCAAAACAGTCTGCCATTTAAAATGGAAGAATTAACCTCGCCAAAATTTGCAAAAGCTGTAGTTCTGGCAGGAGGAGTCTGCGTCATTCCACTGGGGATTATAGAGAAGCACGGACCCCATCTTCCCATTGGGACAGATTTGTTTGAGGCAAGAGAGGTTGCCTTTAATGCTGCAAGTAAGGAATATGCAGTGATTTTTCCTCCTTATTTTGTAGGACAGATTTTTGAAGCAAAACATCAGCCGGGAGCAATGGCTTACAGTACTGAACTGATGTGGAAAATGCTTGAAGAAACATGCAAAGAATTGTCAAGGAATGGATTAAAAAAGATCATTTTGTTAAACGGGCATGGCGGGAATGGCAGTTTTCTTCAGTATTTCTGTCAGTCACAACTTGCAAAACAGGAAGATTATATAGTGGTAATGTTCCAGCCAGGGAATGACCCTCTAAACGCAAAGGAAATTGAATCGTTAAAAAAAGCCAGTCTGGATGGGCATGCAGGAGAGGAGGAAACATCAATGATGTATTATATTAATCCAGAGCTAGTTGATCAGGAGGCTTTGAAAAATGAATCGGGTTTAGACCAGGACAGATTGAGTAAATTACCATTTGGCTATACCGGTATCTGGTGGTATGCAAAGTACCCGAATCATTTTGCCAGCGACATTAACACACCCAATAAAAGACTTGGAGAATTATTAATCACCAGCAATGCAAGCCAGCTTGCCGAATTAATAAATTTCCTGAAGAAAGACAACTCAATACAACAACTTCAGGAAGAGTTTTTTAAAAAGACACAAAACCCGGCACAAAAATAATTTGCTAAATTAAAATATAAAATTCATGGTGTGAATTAAACATATCTGGTTAATGTATTGTTTAAACGAAGGAAATAATTGGTTTCAAACCGATAAATACTCAGCGTTGGTAATTGTTCATGAAAGGGAATAATTAAAACAATAAAAATTAAATAAAATGGCTTATACATTACTTCCCGGGCAGAAGGCAATAGATTTCAAACTTCCCTCCACAGAAGGAAAAGAATACAGCCTTTCAGATTTCGGAAAATTTAAATATCTGGTTATTTTTTTCACATGCAATCATTGTCCTTATGTGATTGGTTCCGATGAAGTTACCAGGGCAACTGCGAATAAATATAGTGATAAAGGTATTGGATTTGCCGGAATAAATTCAAACAGTGAAAACACTTATCCGGAAGACAGCTTTCTCAGCATGATTGAAAGGATGGAAAAACTAAAATTTCCCTGGGTGTATCTATATGATAAAACACAGGAGGTGGCAAAAGCTTATGGAGCATTACGAACACCACATTTTTATGTTTTTAATGAAGAGAGAAAACTTGTTTATACCGGTCGTAGTGTTGACAGTCCGAGGGACACATCAAAAATTACAATTAATAATCTTGACATTGTACTTGAGGAGCTTACCTGCAGAAAACCCATATCTGTTCCGTTAACAAATCCGATTGGTTGTAATATAAAGTGGGATGGCAAAGATGCTCACTGGATGCCGGCCGACGCATGTGATCTTGTTTAATATCAGATTTTTATGGTGCCAGACGCTCAATAACCTATGTATCTTTTCTTTTTGTATAAGTTAAACGGTCATGTAGCCTGAAATCTCTATTCTGCCAGAATTTAAACCAATCGGGAACAAGCCGGAATCCCCCCAATGCCGGAGCTTTTCAACAGGATTGTCATTAAACTTGTTTTTGTACAAATCATACCTTATCTTAACTCCCAAAATTTACTGAGCCATGGTTAACAGAAAACACAACATCGCAATCACAGCAGTGATCATAATTTTCATGTTTGTAATCAATATGTCGTGCAAGACAAAAACACCGACGGACCTTTCCCAAGAAAGCATTATCCCCAAGCCTGTTTCAATAACCGCAACGGGAGATTCCTTTGCAATTAATGCAGGCACTGATATTTATATCCAGGGTGAATCTGATGAACTGAAACAAATTGGTCAATACCTGGCCGACAGGCTGAAACCATCAACCGGTTTTGGGATTGATGTAAAATCAACCAGTGAAGCTCCCCGATCAGGCAATATTTATCTTACTATGTCCGGTGCCGATGCAAAGCCTGGCGATGAAGGATATGAGCTGACTGTCACAAAAAACATTGTGAAACTGGCAGCCAATAGTCCGGCGGGATTGTTCCGGGGCATTCAGACAATCCGGCAAATTTTACCGGCAAATATAGAACTGGCCACAAAGCAGGATGGACCCTGGAAAATTGCGACAGGTACTATTATAGACTATCCTGATTATTCTTATCGTGGAGCCATGCTTGATGTAGCCCGCCATTTTTTTAGTGTCGATGATGTAAAGCGTTTTATTGATTTCCTGGCCTGCTATAAACTGAATGTATTGCACCTGCACCTTTCTGACGATCAGGGATGGAGAATAGAAATTAAATCGTGGCCAAATCTAGCGACATATGGAGGTAGTACCCAGGTTGGAGGAGGCAAGGGTGGTTATTATACTCAGGAGCAATATGCTGACATTGTGCAGTATGCAAGTGAACGTTATATCACGATAGTCCCGGAAATTGATATGCCAGGCCATATCAATGCAGCACTGGCGTCGTATGCTGAACTTAATTGCAATGGTAAAGCTACTGACTTATACACAGGAACAGAGGTGGGATTCAGTACGTTGTGTACAGATAAAGAGATCACATACAAGTTTGTTGATGATGTGATACGGGAATTGGCAACACTAACCAAAGGCCCATATATACATATCGGAGGAGATGAATCACATGTTACAAAAGAAGAGGATTATATTCCCTTCATGAAAAAGGTACAGGACATTGTGGTTGCACACGGGAAGCAGGTAATCGGATGGGATGAAGTATCGATATCAGGTATGAAAGCCAATTCTATAGCTCAGTATTGGGCGAATGTTGAAAATGCAAACAGAGCAGTGAACCAGGGTGCAAAGATTCTTATATCACCTGCAGCAAAAACTTACATTGACATGAAATATGATTCTACAACGACATTAGGATTGAATTGGGCTGGTTACATTGAAGTAGATAGTGCATATATCTGGGATCCGGCTACGCTTGTTCCCGGGATTGGAAAGGATAATATATTAGGTATTGAAGCACCATTATGGACCGAGACCATCACAACCATGGACGAAATTGAATATATGGTTTTTCCCCGGCTTCCGGGCATTGCTGAAATCGGGTGGACCCCCTCCTTAACAAGAAATTGGGATGAGTATAAGGTGAGGCTGGGAAAACACGGTGAGCGTTTTAAAGCTATGAATATTAATTTTTATCCGTCCAGAATTGTCCCATGGGACGGCGCTCAATTATAATATCAACTCACTTGATCCTTTATCCAGGTTAAAGCACAGGATAGAATCTGTTTTACCTGAGTACCAGGTATTTGACTTTATCTCCCTTTTATCTTTAACTCTTACCAAAGGTTTTAGTTCGTCACTGCCAGTTTTTATTCGTGGATTCCGTAGTGGGGAATTAAGTTTCAGAGTGAAGCCGGGAGAGGAGAAAGGTGCTTTTAAAACAATTTTATTTGCATCGACGGTGATAGTTGTTAATTCCTTTGCAGCCCAGTACCTGGCAATTTCACTTAACTTCATCCAGACGAGATGATCGTACTTCTGATCAATCCTTTTTTTGATCTGTTTCAGTATATTAAAACCAACACGGTCGCCATTGAAATAAATTCCGGGCCAGTGGCACACCATAATGGCAGGTTCCCCACTGTCAATCACATCCACCATTCGTCCCGACAAAAGATCTTCAGTTATGAACATATCGGCACTTCCTGGATTCAGTCCGTCCCAGTCGCCAAACCAATCTTCGGTACAACCCAGAATGGAGACAACACATTTCGGGTCTGAGCCATTGAGGTCAGAGGGATACAATATCTGAGGCGCAACGCTCTTTCCTTTTTCGGTAAAAAGATCACGGAAGTAATGTGGTATTTCGGCTCCATAAACATCCCGTACAGCCTCCATTGTGCCAAGAGCTAAATTGTTCTGATTCTGTCCGCCGTAACCTCCGGGTGTTGTCACTCCTTCACAGAGGAGGCCAGCCTCTTTTAAAATTGAGAGGGCGTATGCCTGGTATGCAGCCAGTTCATCTGCACTTTTTGTCTGGCTCCATTCCCAGTTTTCCATGTAATCAGATGTTGGAAATGGGAAAGGTATTCCGGTTTTGATATCGATAACTCGTGTATGGCTAACCATTTCAGGATGAATATCCCAGTTGGGAACTATTATTTCACGTATGAGATTCAGACTATCTTCCAATTCCCTTTTAGACCATCCGGGGATGAAACGATTCACCCAGCCCGTGCAAGCCGGGTAGGGAACAATACTGTATTTTCCTTTTACATCGTTTTCATGGCACCATTCGCCAAACTCTCTTACAAAACTGTCAGGTATTTCCCTGGGCAGCTTACGCCAGTCTTGTTTATACTGATCGGGAAATACTTCTGCAAATTGCGGTATACCGTAGTGTGCCATATTTACAAGACAGGTAGAATCATCTATTATAAGGCTTACAGGTACGCGATTGTATGGATTTAATACCTCCACTTCCAGAGGCATTTCAGTAAGTAACTTGAGGTGAGGGTAAGAGGCAAAGGCTGCGCTTCCCATTCCGGCAGTTTTTACAAATGAACGTCTGGTATATATCATGGTTTTTAAGGTTAAGAAAAGGTAAGATACGAAAAATATGAATTGTCTAACCATCCGTCTTTGATACCGCAAGAGCTTGCGAAGCAACCCCATGTTCCCAGGCTCTTCTTTGCATGGAAAGCATTGCATTGATTACTTTTTGAATTGTATAATTCTTATCTGTATTATTTTTAGTCCTTAGATACCCAGACGGAATTTCACCTTGTACAGTGTAATGGCATAAGAAAAAAAATGTACATAAACACAAACAGGAAAGTAAGCATCTTGAGAATTGATTTTTCAGTATCATGTGAATACTCTTATTAAGTGATTATTTCTAACTCCAAACAGTCTTAGAATAATCCTTCTAAGGCAATTTTTTAATAAAGGTAAAATAAAAAAGGCAAATTATTAACAAGATAAATAGGTATGAAGGTTGCTCTAATTGGTTTTAATGATTTTGATGTTACAAATGTGATAAGGAACTTTATAATGTTTTGAATATTGCAAAAATATTTGTTTTTTGCCCCGGAGGATTTTAAATTTGGGCTAAAATATTAGCAAGTCAGATGTCCTTCCGACATTGCAGCGAGGGTAATTCCCCGGATAGCACTCCGAGGCTTACTGTTTAAGCAACCTTATTTGGACTTAATAATCTAATTTATTTGTCAGGGAATTAGTAACTTTGGTTACAAGAGATGAAAAGAAAACGAACCTCAATAAAATGAGAGCAAAACAAATAGGTAATAACTTTTAAATTGACGTGAAAAAGAAAAACAGAATTTGGCTTTGCCCCTTAATAGTAATGGGATTAGTATTAATTTTAACCACAAGTTGTAAGAAAGAAGATGACAACAATAATCCTGCTTCCATTACCGACAAAGATGGCAATGTTTATACAACTGTAACTATTGGCACTCAGGTTTGGATGGTCGAGAACCTGAAAACAACGAAGTATAGTGATGGAACATCTATTCCTAATGTCACAGATAAAGAAACATGGGCTGGTCTTACATCGGCAGCCTATTGCTGGTATAATAACGATGCAGCTACCTATAAAGCTACATATTGTGCCTTGTACAACTGGTACGCAAAGGATGCGGCAAGCAACGGTGGCAAAAATATATGCCCCACGGGCTGGCATGTACCTAATGATGCCGAGTGGACAATATTAACAGATTACCTTACAAACAACGATTATGGTTACGGGGGTAGCGGAGGCGAAATAGCCAAATCAATGGCAGCCACTTCGGGTTGGACTGCACACCCGACAGCAGGCAAAGTAGGCAACGACCAAGCAAGTAACAACAGCAGTGGTTTTACTGCTCTTCCGAGTGGCTACCGTCTCATCGATGGAGCATTCTACTACGTTGGCTACTTCAGTTTCTGGTGGTCGGCTACGGAGGACAATGCTACTTATGCCTGGTACCGTAGCATGTTCTACGGTTACAGCGCTGTGACCAGAGGCAGCACCAGTAAGCGGAATGGCTTTTCTGTCCGTTGTTTGAAGGATTAAGTGCGCCATGAGCGCGAAGCAGCGAGGGGTGCACTACCCTTCAAAGCTTAGCGCGTAACTTTTGCGTACACAGGAGCAGCGCTAAAATCTGGGACTCAAATGGTATTACAGTATCTGAAACTGCCATAGTTGTTATGAACTTCCTTCTGCTCTGTTTCATTTTTCAGACTTTACAGCTTCCAGTGCCCCGGTATCCCAAAAAAATAGAATGAGATTTCAATGGTAAAATTATTATTTTACCTTAATGATTTTCTTAATAGAAAATGTTTTGCCTTCCTGTGTGATGCCCTGTATGTCAATCACATAATCCGATTTATTATCAGAACTCCAGAATTCAATTCTGGCTTTACCATCTTTACCCGGCTTAACAGATGGATTCCAATAGAGTGTATTTCTGTAATCGGGAATACGATTGTTCTTCATTTCTAATGACGAATAATCAGGTGAAACGAACGACCAAACAGGATCTATTACTCTGTAAGGCAGCCTGATCATATAGTCAGGAAGTGAAACACAACTAAAATCACCCGACTTTGTAATTACATTTACTATCCCGGGGAAAAAATATTTTCCAACCAAATATTTTTCCTTAATAACATCAATTTTCTCAACAATTTCAGGATCAAGATCAGCTATTATTGATGGGTCCTTAATTATTACACCATCTATCATTAAACTCGGGGAGGTAACAAACAGGTTATCACCAACATGGTCAGCTATTGATATTTCATAACCAGACCTTCTCTTTTTTAAATATACACCATGCAAAAGTTCAAAAAAGATCTCGACCATGACAGGCAGGCTGATATAATTTGCCAGAATCAGTTCTATATCTGGTTTCCCGTAGAATCTTGTTGGAATTGATGGCAAAAAAACTGGTTTCATCGGGGGTCCAATGGCAGAAGTTTCAAAAATCTTTTGCACCTGGTGATTCACACTCAACTTTGATATATCCCGAGGCAGTGATCTTGCTGAAGAATCAACAGATATTACAGGTTCAAGATATCTGTCAGAAAATGATGATTCAATAATAATTTTGTGATTTTTGCCTGCATCATCCAGCATGATAATAATATCTTTAAGCCCTTCATCGATATGAATATTGAAGCTGAAATTCCCTTCATCATCTGTTCTGGTATATTGAAATGCAGCCTCTTTTTCAGGGGTGCACATAAAGAGTAATTCAGAAGAATGGACTGCTTGCTGATCGTTTGTTACTAGTTTTCCTAAAAGGAAATGATCTTCTTTTTCCATTCGGTATTTAAAATGAGGCAGATCATCGGATAGTATTACTTTCCAATCAATCCAATTGCTTCTGACATTTATAAGAATACTATCAATTACTTCCCGAGGTAGGTCGCTAATCTTTCTGCCATTGATCATACTCAATGGTAGTGCTCCATACTCTGTACCAAATACCATATAATCATTTATATCCATAGTGTCCGGGTAAGTTTTCCCAGGAACAACGGAAATACTTAGGTTTGATGAATTCAACGCCTCTGATGCCACATTTCCCGGGTCAATTTCAAGGGTGATTTTATCCCTGAGATTGCAACTGTCGACAGAATGGATTGTGAGAAAACTATTTTCCCTTACACATGTATAGTTATATCTTTCTGCAACTGGCTCGCCATTTGAATTAAATATTGTTATCTGATTAATTCCTGTACTCAGAGAAGCCTTCGGAATCGAAATTAAAGTTGTATCCTGAGTCATCTTTTCAGTACCCACATGGTTAATGTTCCCATGTGTCTGAATAAAGATGTAAAAAAGGTTATTATTCTCCGACCGGAATTTTTCATCAGCATTTACAAAAATTTCCAGGATATCCGGTTTAGAATTATTTACACTCAAAGTGACACTTCTATTTTTATTCTCCCGCGGAAGATTATTATTGTCTCCTTTCTTAATGATATTTCCTGCAGTTAATTTCTCTTTGAATTCTTTAGTGTTTAAAGTATTATAAACCAGTATTCTCTTAAGAAAGCAATTATACAGAAGAAAATTTTTCATCCAGCTGGTATATGCTCTGATGGTATAAGTTCCCGTACTTAAAGTGTCAGGTAACACAATTTGACCGGGACCAAAACCTTTATCAATAAGTATCCTCTTTTGAACGACCGGCCTGTTTACAGCATTCAACAGTTCAAAATATACAATTCTGCTTTTCAATGAAGGCTTAAAGCTCTGTCTATCAATCGAATAAATACTAAACCAAAGATCCTCTCCTGACACATACTCATCCCTGTCGGATTGGAGAAATATCTCTTCCCGGGGCACTGTGGCAGAATATGTTAAAAACTTCTGTTTAAGGTAATCTGCCATATCTTTCTGTACCTGACCAAATGAACTTTGCAGGAGCAGAAAACTTATCATAATATGAATCGCCGGTTTAATTATTTTTATCATTTAAAATACATTCGCAGTTAAATTCTTATTTTTCATCTGGCCAGAAAACAGGTTTTACTGTTGTGCCTCTTACTGTACAATCTGCACATCCCCTGGTCTTCGTTAATATTCTGATGCGTGGTTTTCCGCTAAATGGAGAAGGAATAATATCAAAAAGTGTCCAGACAGAAATACCCATACCCTCAATATTATCAGGACCGTCGAGAAGTGTGTCTGAAACACAGTCAGCATATGGATCAATTATACCTTCAAATTTATCTTCAATGAATATTCTTTTAGATGAAATTGCAGAAACACTGAAATAGCCTAAAACCTTTTCAGCGGGATACTCAATACACATGATATTGCTCGGAACAGAAGCAGGAATTATATCATAAAGGCCTCCTACCTCTACAGCAATGTTTTGGATTTTCTCCCAGTAGATATATTCATCTTCATTCATGGAATATTGATTCACCAGAATGCTGTATTTCGTTTTGATCCTGTCTGTAGTATTTGTAATATAGTTTATAGGAAAGCGGTTTATCCTGGCTTCGTTAAAAGAAGCAGTGCTTTTAATATTGATTGAATGAGATTTATCAGATATCCAGCAAGTCTGATTTGGAACGTCATAGAGAAGCCTGAGCTTCCATGTCTCTGAGAAATCCCACCTGAAGAACCTGCATTTGTTTTCAGCATCATAAGTATTTAAGTAGATCTGGCAACCATTAACTCCCTTAAAGTATCCATCAGGCTTTTCAATAACGGTTTTTTCATAGTAAATACTGTCTATAGGAGGGACAGGCTTCATCTCCATAGGAAATGATTCGTAATTATTACTTAATTCAGAATAGGTAGTGACGTGCAGAGTATACGATCGTCCTATTACACCATGAAAATATGAAGGGGTTATGTAGGTTCCCGGTACAATTTCCGATAAAAGGACAACATTGTGAAGGTCATCCGTAATTGATACAAAGCCTCCGCTCACAGGTCTGGCAGCACTTATTTCTCCAACGGGTAATGATTTCGACAGCTTAATCGTATCAGGTTCCATTCGATCTGTAATTAAACCCTGAACAACAAGAAGTTCCTTTTCCTCATCAATCTTAGGAATAAATTGTGCAATACAACTATTTATAATAAGTAAAAATAAAAATAAAACAAAATGCTGTATTGGTTTAATCTGCAGACATTTTATGAAAAATCGCCTGAAAATCAATGAATTTTTGGGAATATATCTTTTCATCCGCACAAAATTATTTTTAATGGGTCGAATGGAGCTTGCATGTTGTTTTTGTTCATGCAAGTTTAACTTCGATGAGCTCGCAAGCTCGGTTGTGTTTTTAGCTAAACATGCTCGGTTCATATCTGTTAAAAATCAAAACCAAAAGTTACTGATGGAATAGCCTGGCCAAATACTGATAATTTATATCCGGTGTATACTTCTCCCTCCTTTTTAAAATAGATTGAATAAACGTTTTGTCTGCCAAGAAGGTTATAAACCGAGAATGTCCAGTTTGGATGAGCCAGCTTATGTTTTCTGAGGTTTCCGCTAATTTTGAAAGAAAGATCCAGCCGGGAATAATAAGGAATTCTGTACTTATTACGGTCGGAATAATGCACCAGGACATCGTCATACATATGATAAGTAGCAACAGGATAGGTTATTGGACGGCCTGTGCTATATGTATAGTCAGACGAGAAACTGAACCGGCGTGAGAAGATGTAATCAAAAGTAACAACAAGGTCATTGGGTTTATCGAAATTAGCAGGAAACCATTTTCCTGAATTAATAATTTCCTCAGGGAAATTACTCAAACTTTTAGTAAAGGTCCTGGAATATGTATAACCGATACTATAACGAATTTTTCCTTCTGTTTTTTTCAATACCAATTCCAAACCATAAGCTTTACCCGCTACATTAACGATATCTTTTTCAATGTTTTCTTCCATTACAAAATTTGTTCCTCCTTTAAAGTCTGCCATATTACTTATTTTCTTATAATATATCTCTGCTGAAGCTTCAAATTTGTTATTTAAGAGCATTTCGTAAAATCCTAACGCCACCTGGTCACCAACCTGCGGTTTCAGATAATAATCACATAGTTTCCAGGTATCTGTCGGCGATATCGAGGCTGAATTAGAAAGAAGATGCAGGTATTGTCTGGTCCTGTTATAATTGATCTTAATGGAATTCTTGTCTGTAATCCTGAAATTTAATGAGACTCTGAACTCAGGACCGCCATATTTGCTTGAGATCTCACCTGATTTGAAGTTAAGTGTATCTGTAATAGTTGACATACTTTTTGAATAATCCGGGTTATAGATCATAACACCTTCGGGACCGATGGAGTAAAATGATGACATTCTCATTCCTACATTAACAGATAAGAAGTCTGTAAAAATAAATCTGTCATCGATATACAAAGCTCCTTCATAAGCCCGTTCTTTATCGATTGTATGAGGTACTACAAGTGATGAATCGCCATTGGGCTGATAACTACCGGGGATCACAGCATATCTTGTAAGGTCTAGTCCGAAATTAACCTCATTTCTACCCAGGAACCAGTTAAAATCTGCTTTAAAACCTGTGCTATTTATTTTATGAGATAGCACAAATGCTTCTGTTGCAAGATACTGGCTCGAAATATCGTAATTATAGGAACTGTTATTAAGTGAAAAGGATGAAAAAAACCTGGTATTAAAAAAATGACGCCACTTCAGGGCAAATATATTGTTGTTATAGCTGTAAACCGTGTCGGAGTTGAACCGGAAGGAGTCGTGGCTGGTGTATGCAGAAAAATCTAACTTGTTGTTTTTATTTAAGTCATAAGTTATCTTCCCGTTCAGGTCGTAGAATGATGCTCTGCTATTTTTAAGGCTTGGGTCCTCTATTAAACCTAAAATCCAGTTTGAATATGTAGTGCGCGCCGTGAGCAGATAGGTGAGTGTATCTTTAATCAGTGGCCCTTCCAGGGATAAATGAGTTGTTATGGGACTTATGCCTGCAGTACCTGCAAATTCCTTCCTGTTTCCTTCTATTGTACCGATATCAAGTACAGATGAGATCCTCCCGCCATACCGACTGGGGATCCCGCCTTTATATAATGTAACATCTTTAATTATATCGGAATTGACTGCAGAAAAGAATCCAAAAAAATGCGAGGCATTGTAGATTGGAGCCCCATAAAGCAGTATCAGGTTCTGGTCAGCAGAGCCCCCTCTCACATTAAAACCTGTTGAGCCCTCTCCAACTGACTGAACACCAGGAATCATCAGAATGCTTTTCATGATATCTGATTCCCCCATTGAGGTTGGCAACAATTTGAAAGAAGCTATATTGATCTTTTCTACCCCGACCTCAAATCGCTGTAGCGTAACACTTTTCTGAGCAGAAACAATTGTCTCTTTCAAAGGGATCATAACACTATTCATCTCAACATTGATTTCGCCGGTTCCATAAAGATTCAGGTTGATCTTTTTATCTCTCATCCCGATAAATGAAAACTGGAGTAAGTGAACTCCTCTGGGCAGTGTCAGGGTATAGTATCCGTACTCGTTGGAGATCGTTCCTAAAGAGAGTTTCTGAACGAATACTGTCACTCCCGAAACCGGCTCTTTTGTATCCTTGTTATTAATATATCCTGAGATAGTAACACTCCCTGGTTTATTTTTTTCAGCCGGATTTCCGATCTCCGCAGATGCATTTCCTGATGTTTGCTGATTATCTGAGGAACTTGAATAATCAGTCGGCGGAAGAAATTTATTGTTTTTTTCCACCGGAGTATTTGAAACCTTAACTGCATAATTATTTGTAATTACAATATTTCCTGATTCTTCAATAATATAATGAAGTGTGGTTCCTCTAAAAAGGTTATCGAGTACACATGATATTGTTGTGCAGTCTGCATAATCGCCTAATTTCAGGTTATTCAACCATTCATTTTTATAAAAGAATTTTACGTCAAAAATGCTTTCCGCTATCGTTACAAAATCCTTAAATGAGAGATCCTTATAATTTCCGGATATCTTATATTTTTCCTGAGCCCCAAGATTGAAGGTAAAGGACAATATTAAAATCAGTATATGGATCTTTAATTTCATCACGCTGAGCTCGCAAGCTCGGTTGTGTTAGCATAACATGTGGGTTTCATAAATATAGATCTATTGGCTTATACTATCGTAATACCTGATTACAGGAATAAAACTTTCAGGCACCTTTTTTGAAACCATTAATTTATTCTTTTTAATAAAATCTTTGAGTTGTGCTTTATCTTCATTTAAAACCTTGAATAAGTCACTTATATTGGTTATTAAATGGACTATGTTGTCTTTCACTAAATAGATCCGGCTTACCTGATAAAACTTATCATACTCTCCTTCAACTGTGAGTCGGTCAATTTTTTTATTGTATTTGATGTAAAGAGCTGCTTTTCCTTTATAAATAACATTAACATAGCCTTTCAAACTATCCTTCGGCATCGTGGTAAACTGATATGTTTTATTTTGAAAGAAAATAGAAAAGCTGTCCACCATTTCTTTATTCAGTTGTAGTATTCTTCCAGAGTCGATCGGAGTCAGGATTTCATCTTTATAGATATCATACTTAATACTGATATTTGTAAATGTTTTACCATTAATTGTCAATGATCCCGGTAAAAACACTTTCGAAAAAAGAAATTGATCTTCCTTCACCATGTAATAAAGATTCCTCCATACTCTTCCATTAAAAAGAATTTGATTCTCCGGGAGAGTATCCTGATGTATCACATCAAACCTGTCAGATTCAGAATTATCGGGACAAGTTCCGGATATACCAGTTATGATAAAAAAGTTCAGTAAGAAAATAACCAGAAAATCAGATCTGTTCATGAGATAAATGTCACAAAATTAATTTAAAATGCCCGATTGCTGAAACGACAGATAAATAAGAATCAGGTTTGATGTTGTCTTTAAGAAACTGTCCAGCCGAACCTCGGTTTTTATTATCGCGTATAGAAGATAGATTTATGGTCATTATTGTCCGGGAATAATTCAAACATTTTCAATTGGTTATAATCATCTGGTTCTTTGAATTTGCAGATTTGTTTTTCAAATAGTTGATTTATAGCTGTTTTATCAAACAAACATAGGTTTAAAGTTTGTAAAATTGTGTATAAACTCTGTTCAATTTTCAGTTTCTTTTTTACAATGGCAATTACGAGATATAAGAAGACCGCATTCCAAATCTGAACACAAACGACATTAAAGCTTGTTCCATAAAAAAAGCTTTGGTTCGTAAATGTTGTTTTATCCATTTGAAAAATTTATGTAAAGCTTTACATTAGTTTTTCAGGAAGAAATAGTATTGATTAAGCAAAAAGGTTAGACCATCTAATCATTTGCAGGTAAAAGGTGTTCGGGTTGCTCTTTTTATGTTCCATTGCAAAATAAAATTGACTTTGGCTTTGATAATGTGTAATTTTGGATAAAAGGTAATAAAATACAATATCCGGCAATAAAACAAGAACAAAACATATGTATAATAATTTCTATATTAAATTGATATGTAAATGAAAAACTGCCCAAAATCTTCATTGGCAATTTTCTTTATGGTTGCTTTTACAGGCATGCATGCTCAGATTAAGCCTGGATATATATTTGGTTTGAATCTGTCAACTATGACATTGAAAACTATAGGTATAAGTTCCAATCCGGAGACACCCGTTGGTATTCATTTTGGTGGATGTTTTGAGATTCCCTTAAAAGGCAATTTTACTTTCCTACCAAGCCTTTTGTTTTCTGCTAAAGGTTCAAATTATAAAATTGATACGGTACAGTATTCTTTAGCTCCAGTTTATATTGAAGTTCCTGTAATTGTTGCATATAGTTTTGGTTCGGATGCGGTAAAAATATCTTTGTTTGCCGGGCCATATTTCGCCTGTGGTATAGGTGGTCTTAAGATGGACTTACGAGGTGATTTAATAGATATAAATTTCGGATCAGGCGAAGATAATGATTTGAAACCTGTTGATGTTGGATTAAATTTTGGAGCCGGAGTAAAGATTAAAGGTCTCCTGATTTCTGCTCAATATGGAATAGGTCTGGCAAATATATCGCCTGTGAAAACAGTTTATTTGGAAATGAAAAACAAAGTGATTGGGATCTCGATTAGTAGATTTGCAGGTAAATAATGACATTTTAACTTTAATATGAATTCTAAATTATGTTGGGTTGACTAAAACAATTAAGAAGTATTAATATCCAATCAATCGGGTATGGAGCAAGAGTTGATTGCTAATAAAATTGAAAAACCTATGATTGGCATAACATAAAATAAAAAGCCTCAGAATAATCTGAAGCTTTCCGACAATTTTAGACAAAATTTTAATCTTTCTCTGATTCATGCTCTGATTCATGCTCATCCTCCATCTCGGCAGCATGATCAATGTTGCTTTTAATTATTTCTGACATAGAGAAATTAGATAAGTCATTGATGACTATAATACCATTTTCGTCTGCAGTAGCTTTGCTGAAATCAATCCCTTCAAACAACATTGGCAGATTTACATTTACCAGCATATCAAGTACAGTTCCTTCAGTAAGAACAAAACCTGAATCACTCTCAAACTCAAATTCAATCTCCGATGGAGTTGAAAACTCAAACGTGTAGGGTGTTCCTGCGTTATCAGTATAGGTCCCTTTTAATGAAAGCGATTTACCTCCATCCAGCAACTGGGCGGTCTTAGATTCAAATTTGTTGTATGTCCCGGAAATAAATTCTGTGAATCCAAGAACGGGAGTGGTTGTTCCTGTAAGAAGATCGACAAGGTAATTTCCTTCAAAATCATATCTCATGTCTCCATCATTAAACTCCTCATCCTCCTTTTTTATCTCAATTTCTTTAATCCCCATAAGAGCTTCGGTAAATATAAATCCCTCAATACCAGCACTTTTCTTTATCACTTGGAAAGTGGTTGTCCCTTTAAATGATAATGAAATCCCAGTATCATTAGTGGGGCCATTATTTTTACTACAAGATATGGCACTAATTATCAATACTGCAGCCATTGAATAAAATGTTTTTTTCATAATGATATTAATTTATATTTATTTAGACTAACTAAACATATCATTATGTAGAAAAGTTCAAAACAATTGAAAATAAATAAATTAAAGACTATTGAGCTTAAAGAGAAACAGTTCAAAAGGTAAAGGGTGTTTGGGTTCTCTAAATTGAGAAGCGAATGACAATCTCCATTTCATACGTCTGCAAGCCATGACTCAAAAATGGAAATTCATGGTCTGTCTTCTTGTAGGAATGAAAAAGATTGCAGTAATCCCTTTATATCATATATTAATACTGCAATTGAAAATTTTGTTTAGAAGCAGTTCGTTATTTATTTTACTGTAACTGTAGCTGTCATCGATGGATGGACAGTGCAATGGTATGGGTAAGAACCTGCTGTGGCAAACATGTGGCTGTATGTCTTATTAGCGCCGATAGTTCCGCTGTCGAATAATCCGGTATTACTGGTTACAGTATGAGTCACTCCATCTTCTTGTTTTACGCACTTTTAATAAATAGGTTCTGAAACCCTCAGTTAATGGGGTTTGATTTTTGAATTTGGGTGTTGCAAAGGTATTTTTCAGAACACTTACTCAACCATTTCCAGTAGATTTCTA
>Ga0315278_10000293_pt1 | contig 44861 bp, 39 predicted proteins | sample YL17G06_0_MG_FD_203880 | JGI IMG/M metagenome (GOLD analysis project Ga0315278, IMG submission 203880) | Sediment microbial communities from Yellowstone Lake, YNP, Wyoming, USA - YL17G06_0 | ecosystem: Environmental > Aquatic > Freshwater > Lake > Sediment | place: USA: Wyoming | collected... | reverse complement strand
TCGTATAGTTCCATTCTCCATGAAAATCATTCCTTTTAATTTTAACTATTTTGAATTCTTTATTTGAGATTTTAATTCCTTTTTGGTATTGATTTTTATCGAGTTCGCATTTTACTTCAAGCCCTGTTTTGGTTGCGGTGTTTTTTATCAGATTAACAATCACTTCATAGCTTACCAGTGGCCTTCCTCTCCAGTTTTTAGTTATTTGGGAAAAAAGCCTGTGTTCTATTTTGTTCCACTTGCTGGTGCCAGGGGGAAAATGGCAAACTGAAATATCCCTACCTATTTCATCGGCAAGTTTTTGCAACTCGGTTTTCCAAAGCCTTACCCGTGATCCGTTACTGCCTCCTCCATCGGCTGTTATCAAGATTTTTTTTGCATTCGGATAACATTTACACCCCATAATCATCCACCACTTCCGTATGGTTTCTACTGCAAATTCTGCCGTATCATTATCTATGCCCACACTAACCCATGCTTTATTTTCCTTTATATCATACACCCCATAAGGAATAGCTTTTCCCTTACCTTTTTCCGGAAAGTCATAAACATTCACTGTGTCAGCCTTTCCTTTTTCTTTCCATTCCTGCCCATTATTTTTGAAATTGCCCACCAATTCTTTTTTTTTGGTATCCACTGAGATTACAGGTTGATTTTCTTTTTGGAAATCTTTGGCCTGCTGGTTGATATGTTCAAATTGCATATCTCTGTCGCAATGAGTACTACCTTCATCGGTTTTTCTATTAGCCTGCAAACTATACCCCATTTCAAGCAAAAGGTTTCTTACAATCATATGACTTGCCACGAGACCTTTTGAATGCAATTCCATGGATAGTTTACGAAGGCTTTTAGAGGTCCATTGCAAAGGAGATTGAGGGTCACCCCGGGTAGTAGATTCGACTAAATCTTTGAGCACACTTTTGAGTTGGGGGTTTTTATCTGTTTTTTTTTTCTACCGCCTCCTGCTTTTCGGATGCTATTTAATCCCATATTTTCTAGATTTTCTAAATCCTTTTTCCCACGCCTAATCGTGTTCCTTGCCAGGCCAGTTGCTTTATTCACGGCTACAATACCGCCATGGCCTATTATGGAACTTTCTACCCCTGCTAATAGCCGCCTATTAGATTCATTAAGAAACGGTGACAGCATTTCATAACGTAATTTTATTTCATCAATGTAATTCATAGATATATTATATAACACTTTAAATACAAAATCAATATAATGCATATCTGATTGTTTTTTGTTGTCAAAACGATCTACTTATTTCATTACAGTCCCTTATTTAACCGGGTTAAATACACTTTATTTAGAAAAGAACCAGATATCCGATCTCTCTCCTCTTTCACATTTGACTGAACTAACCACGTTACGGCTAAGTAATAATCAAATTACCGATATCGCATCCCTTGCATATTTAACTCGGCTAAAAGTACTTTTTTTAGAGTGTAACCAGATCACTGATTTTTCACCCATTGCCCATCTATCAGAGTTAATAAGACTTGATTTAGACAAAAACTTGATATTCGATCTCCTACCTCTCATTTCTCTTCTTTCAAATAAAAATTTAAAATATATATATCTAAGGAGTAATAAAATCATCCATTTACCCGAAGCTATTCTCCAAGCGTCCATCCCGTTAAAATGGGACTATGATTTACGCGAAGGAATTTTTTTATCTGACAATCCTCTCGAATCCCCCCCCATTGAAATCGTAAAGCAGGGCCATAACGCAGTGGTTTCATATTTCAACCAATTGAAAACGTCAGGCGAGATATCTACTGTCCACCTCCACCAATGTAAGCTTCTTCTTGTTGGCAGTGGGGAAGTGGGAAAAACAACCCTGATGAAAAAACTCAAAGACCCGTCTTTTAAAGTCCAACCCGGCCTGGAAGTGACCACCCACGGTATCAATATCATTCCATGGGAAATCCTATGCCCATTTAAAAACGCAAAAAACTATATGGTTAAAACTTTATTCTGGGACTTCGGCGGCCAGGACATCTACCACGCTACCCACCAATTCTTCCTCACCAAACGCTCCCTGTACATCCTGGTCTGGGAGGCCCGAAAAGAAGAAGAGACCCGATCCTTTGATTACTGGCTCAATATGGTCAAACTACTGGGCAGCGGCAGCCCTGTCATTGTGGTCATGAACAAATCCGATATCCGCGTCAAATCGATCGACCAGGCCTCTCTCCAAACCAAATTCCCAGATATTAAAGGTTTCCTCAACGTCAGTTGCCTGAATAATAGTGGTTTAACAGAATTAACCGAATTGATTCAGAAAACCCTGGGCCAAATGCCCCACCTCCAGGATCTCTTGCCCGCCTCATGGTTCCACATCCGCGATGAACTGAAATCGATCAATAAAAATTACACAACCGCGGATTCGTATTTCGATATCTGCAAAAAACACAATATTAAACGAGACGATGCCGTCACCATCGGCGATTACCTCCACGACCTGGGAACCATCCTCTACTTTCGTAACGACCCCTTACTGGCCGATACGGTTATTCTTAAACCCGAATGGGCCACCAGGGCCGTGTATACCCTCATCGATACAAAGGAGATTAACCACAATAAAGGCAGCTTTCTTTTTCATGATTTAAAACGATATTGGGACCCGAAGCTGTACCCGGAATCAAAACACCCCCAGATGGTCCGCCTCATGGAAAAATTCGAATTGTGTTTCAATTTTCTCAACACCGATAAATATTTTATCCCCGAACTCCTGCCCGGAACTCCCATCCGATTCGATACTTCCCCATACCTTACACATGGTGCACTCCATTTTCAGTACCAATACAAATTTATGCCCGAGGGCATTCTCAGCCGCTTCATTGCACGGCTCTTCTACCTCATTCACGAGAAACGGTTCTGGAAATACGGCGTCGAACTCCGATTCGGACAATCCACCGCCCTTGTACTGAGTCAACCCCTTAATAACCGCATTAAAATCCAGATCACCGGCTCAAAAAAAAACGAACTCCTGGCCATTATCCGCAGCCATTTCACCCATATCCACCAGACCCTCAATATGCATGCCGGCGCCCATTACAATGAAATGCTGCCCTGCCCCTGCTCCGACTGCTCCCAGAAAAGCGAACCCGATGAACCGCAATATTTCGCCTACGACATATTGATAAAAGCCCTCTCCTCTCATACCTCTACCATCCAATGCCATTCCAGCCTTGAACAAATTTCCGTCAATGCCCTCCTGAACGGATTCGAACCCTCCGAACCGGGTATAAATATTCTAACCGACCTCATCCAAACCGCTAAGCAAGTCATGAGCCTCTCCAAATCCATGAAACCGGATGAAGACAGCCGAACGGGTTTACTCTGCGTGCTGATGAATGAGAAAAAATTTTTTGTTAAAGACCAAGCCCGTTGGGGCCAATCGGAAACCGGCAAATCCATGGGCCGCCTGGACGCCATGATAAAATCCAATGACGGCCAGGAAGCCATACTGGAAGCATTTAAACTGGGCAGTTTCAAGTCGGATATCATCGAAAGCCACTGCCTGAAAATTTTCAATTACGATCCGGTGGGGCTGCAAAATAATTTTATAGTAGTGTACTGCGATTGCCCGGATAAAACTTTCACAAAACTGTGGGAACAATACAAAGACTTTGTCCGGCGCATCCCGTTTGCTCACCCGCTCCTTTCACTAATGGAAAAACCCTCCGCATACTCGGAAATCAAAATCGCCCAGGCCATCCACAATCGCCACGATAAAGAAGTGGGCATTTACCACCTATTTCTCCACATGAAATAGATGAGAATTCAGGTACATGAGAATTCAGGAACAGGCGGATTTCGGCCTTTTCAATTTAATTTGATTTTTAAGACAATTATTGGTAAAATGACTACGATTATGAATAATCGAGGTTTATTGAAATGACTGAAACTGGCTTAAGAAACTTGATCGATGAATTGGCCCTGAAAGATGTAAAGGATGTCGATGTGTTAAATATCCTGGATATCCCTTCATATTTGAAGATATTTAATCTTAACTTCCCTTCCAGTAAAAAAGCAATACTGGATAAACTCTGTGAAGAAAAGATAATTCAAAAATCCAAAAACAGCAGCTACCATATCACTAACCTTGGCGCCATTCTTTTCGCCGAAGATTTAAGCGTATTTGAAAATCTTTCCCGGAAAGCGCTTCGAATTATTTTTTACAAAGGGAAAAACAGACTGGAAAAAATTAAAGAACAAATCATAAAAAAAGGATACGCCTCCGGTTTTGTGGGGATGATCGAATACATAAACGATCGCTTGCCTGCCAATGAAGAAATGGGGATTGCCCTTCGAAAAGAAGTAAAAATGTATCCTGAATCGGCTATCCGCGAATTAGTTGCCAATGCCTTGATTCACCAGGATTTCAGTATCAAAGGCACAGGACCTATGATCGAAATATTCAGCGATCGAATCGAAATTAGCAACCCGGGTAAGCCGCTAATCGACATACTTCGCTTTATCGACCACCTTCCACAGTCACGAAATGAAAAACTCGCTTCCCTGATGCGCAGGATGAATATATGCGAAGAACGCGGCAGCGGCATCGATAAAGTAATCGATTCCATCGAATCCTTCCAACTTCCTGCCCCGGATTTTATCGGCGACCAAAATTTCCTGAAAGTCATTGTCTATGGGCCAAAAACACTGAAACAAATGGATAAAAAAGATAAAGTCAGGGCATGCTACCAACACTGCGCTCTTAAATTCGTTTCAGGCGATTATATGACCAATAAAACATTAAGAGATCGTTTCAAAATATCCGAAAACAATTATACCGGCGCTTCAAAGATTATCTCCGATACCATTGAGGCTGGTTTAATAAAAGACTACGACCAGGAAAGCACATCGAAGAAATTTGCGAAATATATCCCCTTCTGGGCATAGCTTTTTAAACCGGGAACACCCGTTGGGAAGTCCCCAAAGAAGAGAAGCCTACCCGAAGTTTTCGCCGGGGGACTTTATTTGACAGCACAATTCATTCTCTTCCAGGAAATTTTTGACATTGCGTAATCTATAATTATAATATTATTTTTCCAAATAATAGTAAAGATTTATAAAAGTTTACCTTCTTTTTATTTGACTATCCCGGTTAAATGGGGTAAAATTTTTTTTCACAGTAACAATAATTATTAAAAGGAGATCAGCGATGAAACGTACCATTTGTTTCGGTTTAATGCTTATTATATCTTTAACATTCCCGGCTTTTAACCTTAAAGCGGAAGAAGGAATGTATCCCTTAAGCGAAATCAATAAATTGGACCTCCGGTCCATGGGGCTTCAACTGGACGCCGCGGAATTGTACAACCCGGAGGGCGTTAGTTTGATCGACGCCATTATCGATTTAGGGGGCTGCAGCGCCTCGTTCGTTTCAGCGGACGGGCTGATATTGACCAATTACCACTGCGCTTTCGGGGCCATCCAGGGGGTAACTACCCCGGAAAACGACTACTTCCGCGACGGGTTCCTGGCCCGCAGCCGGTCGGAAGAAGTGGAAGCTAAAAATTATACGGTGCGAATCATCGAATCGTACCGGGATGTCTCCGGAGAAGTTTTAAGCGTATTGAAAAAAAAGATGTCCCATACTCAACGGGCCAAAGCGATCGAAGAAAAAATGAAACGCATCGTCGCCGCCATCGAGAAAAAGAGTCCCGGTACAAACGCGGAAGTAGCGGAGATGTTCCAGGGCAAGACCTATGTATTGTTTATTTACCGGTATATCAAAGATGTACGGTTAGTATATGCGCCGCCGCGTTCCGTCGGCGAATTCGGCGGGGAGCCGGACAATTGGATGTGGCCGCGTCACACCGGGGATTTTGCCTTTATGCGCGCCTATGTAGCGCCGGACGGTTCTACCGCCGTTTACGCCCCGAATAATGCACCGTTTCACCCCAAAAAATTCCTGTGCGTCGCCCCGGAAGGCGTCCAGGCCGAAGATTTCGTATTCATCCTGGGGTATCCCGGTACAACCCGCCGGCATAATACTTCCCATTTCCTGGCCTATGAAGAAGAAGTGCGCATGCCTTTTGTAGTAGACCTATTCGATTGGATTATTAAATTAAAGGAAAAAATGAGCCAACTGGACCGCGCCACTGCCATCAAGCTTTCTGCTTCTCTCAAGGGTCTCTGGAATAACGTGACTCGGTCCAGGGGACAATTGAAGGGCTTGAAAAATCTCCACCTGGCGGAAAAACGCCGGGAGAAAGAGAAAGCACTCCAGGAATTCATCGTCGCCGACCCTACCAGGCAGAAAAAATATGGAAAACTGCTGGACGATATTAAAGGCGCCTACGATGAGAAAAGATTAAACGCCGGTTTTAATCTAACCGTGGAATACCTGGTCGGTTCCAGGACCACCACTATGTTGAGTACGGCCTTTAAAATCTATTTGGCCGCCTGTGAACGGCAGAAAAAAGATACGGAACGGGAAGAAGATTATATGGACCGTAATTTCGACCGTACTTTAAAGCGGGTGGAAATGGATTTGAGAAACTATTACGAACCGGCGGACAAAGCAATATTAAAAGAGATACTGGCGCGGGCGGCCGGGCTCAAAGGGGAGCAGCGGATACCGGCGGTGCAGGGTATTATCGAAAACAACGAGCCGGGGAAGGCCATCGATGCCTTTGTCGAAAAGGCTTACAGCGAGACAAAACTAAATGATCCGGCGGTAGCGATGGGATTATTTAAAAAATCCCGGCAGGAGTTACAGGCCATGAACGACCCTTTTATTACACTTGCCCGTGGGCTATATCCGTCCTTCCGGGAAATGAAGGACGCAGAAAAGCGGGAGAAGGGGATTCTTGATCCGCTGCTGGCGCAGTTGATCGATGTAAAAAAGGAGTTTATCGGTAAGGATTTTATCCCGGACGCCAACAATACGTTTCGGTTGACTTTCGGTAGAGTTCGGGGGTATTCCCCGTCGGATGCGGTGCGCATGCTTCCGTTTACCACGTTGGCCGGCGTGGTGGAGAAGCATAATGCACACAATGGCCGGGACCCTTTTACCGCGCCCCGGAAGTTGATAGACCTCCTGGATGCAAAAGATTTCGGACGATTCAGGCACGCGGGGTTGGATGATGTGCCTGTGGCCATGCTTTATAACATGGACACCACGGGTGGAAATTCCGGCAGCCCTGTGTTGAATGCGAAGGGTCAATTGGTGGGGCTTAATTTCGACCGGGTTTTTGAGGCCACCATTAATGATTATGCCTGGGATGAATCATATAGTCGTTCCATTGGGGTAGACATTCGCTATGTCTTGTGGTTCCTTGAAAAGTTCAGCGCCGTCGATTACTTGTTAAAAGAGATGGGCGTTCTCTAATAATAAATTTTTGGAGGTTGATAATCGGCCTATCCCGTATCCTCTAAATCCATATCCTGGGATTCTGATGTCGATTACACAGGGGAGGAGCTATATAAGATTTCCTGGTGGGGAAAAAAGAGATCAACGAACTTACCAGGGACCGTGTTATTGCCGGGATGTTGACTCCCATACGCCGGTACGACCTGGTCGGCAAAAGTCACAATTCCCTTTTCCGTTGAGCCGTGAAGAATTTTTTCCTGCTTCACTCTTCATCATTCATCATTCATCATTTATCATTCATCATTAAAATTCCTATTCCCTTTGGGTGACAAGAGCATCTTTTTTTGATAAAATGGGTAGGTACGATAAACAGTTAAAAAGGAAAAAGGAAAAATGATATATACAAACTTTTTATATTTCATCATCGCCATCATGGTCTTTCTCGGCGCCCCGGCCGCGCCGGGCGGGATGTTTACCATGACCCAGGACATACTGTGCATCCTGATCTTAATCCTGGGATTCTGGAACTTCACCCGGAATAGATTCCTCCAACTAAGGCGCCGACTCAAGCTGGGAACCATTACCCTCGAAGAAGCCAAAAAAGAATACTTCAGCCGCACCAATATCCATATCGTCATTGCCATTGCTCTCTTCGCCTTTGAAATTTTCGTTTTCGACCTCAAATACCTGGTTGCCCAGGTATTTATTTTCGGGTTCTCCGAATTTCTTACCAACATCATCGGGCTGGCGTTTTTTATGCTTCACCTGGTTATTGTCTGGTATTGGGGTTTCCATGCCATGGGAGATGTACTGGACCTTGACCGCTCCGCGCAGCATTATATCCGGTCCAATATCAAATTCAACCTGGTGATACTGGTACCCTGGCTCATCCTCACCGTAATTTACGATGTCTCCACCTTGTTCGTGCCGGGACTGGAAGATTTAATAAACGCCCCACTGTTCCGCGAGGTGTTTTCAGCGATTTTCCTGGTGGTGGTTGCCCTATTCGCACCCATTTTTATCACTCGGCTGTGGGACTGCAAACCCCTCCCCCCTTCCGAATTAAAAGATAAGATAATCGCTTTCTCCCATTCCCAGGGCGTAAAATTTAAAGAAATCATGTCCTGGAACGCCCTGGGCAAAGGCCTGGTAACCGCCGGCGTGATGGGCGTGGTTGCTCCCTTCCGCTACCTGTTGATTACCCCGGCGCTGATGGACCTGCTGGACGAAAATGAAATCATGGCCGTGGTCAGCCACGAAGTGGGGCATGTGAAGAAAAAACATCTCCCGCTCTACCTGGTATTTCTTATGGGACTTATGCTCTTAACCGGCGCCGTCCAGGACTGGATCCTGGATTTCTTTTTAACCACCCACAAGGGATTGGGAATCGTGTTCCCCGGCCAGAATGCCATCAATACAGGCGTCATTAGTGCTATTTCCATTCCTATTTTACTGCTGATTTTTGTCGGCTATTTCCGCTTTATTTTCGGTTTTTTTATGCGTAACTTCGAACGCCAGGCCGATGGTTTTTGCATAGAATCGGGCATCGATGCCAACTATATGATCTCCTCGTTTATGAAACTGGGCGTTCGCCTGGGCGACGACGGCAAAAAATCCAACTGGCACCATTTCAATCTTTCCCAGAGAATCGACTACATAAAAAAGGCCATGGCGGACCCGGCAACGGTGAGCCTCCATAACCGCAAGGTAAAACGCTGGATAGGCGCCTTTGCCGTCTTATTAATCCTCTTCAGCGTGGTTTCTTATAAAGGTCAACCTAATTTGAAACGTTGGGCCGCCATTATCGAACATCAACTGGAGTCGACGCCGGACGATCACAGGCTGTATTCAGTACTGGGCGAATTATACTATCAACTGCAAGAATGGCAAAAAGCCAAAAAGGCCTATGAATATGCCGTGGGTTTAAATTACCAACAGCCGGAAACATTGAATAACCTGGCCTGGCTGCTGTTGACCTCGGGAGATGATTCGCTGCGGGACCCGAAACGGGCGCTAAAACTGGCTGTGGATTCGGTTGGAATGAAAGAGTCGGCCCATTCCCTGGATACCCTGGCGGAAGCTTATTACCAAAACCATATGTACCCGGAAGCCCTCAACGCCTCCAAACGCGCCCTGGAACTAGGCACGGAAGATGGCCGCTATCTGAAAAAACAGTACGAAAAAATGAAAGAAGCCCTGCAAAAGAATGGGTTCATGTGAAAGTCTTCGACCACCAGAAACCTTTTCGAGAAAAGGTTTCTGGACTTCCAAAAGCTTTTATTAATCTTCTAATTCAAGGGCGGCGAGAAAGGCTTCCTGCGGGATGTCGATCTTCCCGATACGCTTCATGCGCCTCTTACCTTTTTTCTGTTTTTCCAGGAGTTTCATTTTCCGGGAAATATCCCCGCCGTAGCATTTGGCCAGCACGTTTTTCCTTAACGCTTTCACCACGGTTTTGGCGATTACCCTCTTGTGGATGGCCGCCTGGATAACCACTTCAAACAATTGCCTGGGAATAACGGCTTTCATTTTGGAAGTCAATTGCGAACCGATCTGGTAAGCCTTATCTTTATGTACGATTAACGCCAACGCATCCACCGGCTGACTGTTCACCAGGATATCCAGTTTAATAAGGGGCGATTCCCGGTACTCTTTGAACTCATAGTCGAAAGAAGCATACCCTTGAGACAATGATTTTATTTTATTGAAAAAGTCATACAATACTTCAGCCAGGGGCAGTTCATAGGTTAAATGAATGCGCTGGGCGCCGATGTAATCCAGCTTCTTATGGACCCCCCTGCGGTTTTGCAGCAGTTTCAAAATATTCCCCAGGTAAGCTTCGGGAGTAATAATGATGGCTTCCAGGAAAGGTTCTTCGATCATTTTGAGATTTTGCGGGGGCGGGAGTTTCGCCGGGGATTCGATCTCGAACACCTCGTTTAAGGTATTGGTCACGCGGTAACGCACCGAAGGCGCCGTGGAAACGATGGAAAGGTTGTATTCCCGTTCCAACCGCTCCTGGATGATCTCCTTGTGCAGCAGCCCCAGGAACCCGCAGCGGAAACCGATGCCCAGCGCGGGTGAACTCTCCGGCTCATAGGTCAACGAGGAGTCGTTTAAGGTCAATTTCTCAATGGCGTCTCGCAGCTCTTCATGACTGGTGCCCTCGCCGGGATAAAAACCCGCAAACACCATGGGCAGAGGTTCCTTGAAACCGGGTAACGCTTCGACTGCCGCTTCTTTGGCCAGGGTGACGGTGTCGCCGATTTTAACTTCATGGATGTTCTTGATGCTGCCGATGATGTAACCCACTTCGCCGGCGGAAAGCTTTTGCAGCGGTTTGGGTTTGGGGGTATGGATGCCCAGTTCCATGATTTCGTATTCGGCATTGTTGGATAAGAATTTGATTTTGTCTCTTTTTTCCAGGACGCCGTCGATGATCCGGACCAGGATAATCACCCCCCGGTAAGAATCGAACCAGGAATCGAAAAGCAGGGCTTTCAGCGGTTTGGAGGGGTCGCCCTCGGGCGGGGGAATGTGCTCGATAATGGCGGGGATGATCTTATCCACCCCCTGGCCGGTTTTGGCGCTCACCAGCAAGGCTTCGTCCCGGCTGAGCCCAATGATGTTTTCCATCTGGTCCAGGGATTTCTCCAGTTCATTATTTGGCAGGTCGATCTTATTCATGATGGGGATCAACACCAGGTCGTGCTCCATGGCCAGGTACGTATTGGCAACCGTTTGCGCTTCCACACCCTGGCTGCAATCGATCACCAGCAATGCGCCTTCACAGGCGGCCAAAGATCGGGAAACTTCATAATTGAAATCGATGTGCCCCGGAGTATCGATAAGATTGATGATGTATTCCCGTCCCTTTTCATCTTTATAGTTCAGACAGACAAAATGCGATTTTATGGTAATGCCCCGTTCCCGTTCCAGGTCCATGGAATCCAAAACTTGCTCCTGCATTTCCCTGGGCGGAATCGCGCCCGTGATTTCCAGTAATCGGTCCGACAGCGTGGTTTTTCCATGATCGATGTGGGCGATGATCGAAAAATTCCTGATGTGCTCCATTCTCATTGTTTCATTCCTACTGAGGGCTATACGGGCAGCGTTTTTTATTTATTATCTTCCCGGTCAACTCTTCAATTTTCCTTCTCATTTTCCAATTTTTTCTCTTCTTTTCCCTTTGCCTCTTCAGCGCCTTGTTTCATGGCGCCCTTGAAGTTCATAATACCTTCGCCCAGGCTTTTTCCCAGTTGGGGCAGTTTCTTCCCGCCGAATAACACGGCGACTACCAGTATGATAACTAAAATTTCCCAAAGTCCAAGACTTCCAAACATAGTTTTTCTCCTTCCCCATGATTTTACTGGTTTACTGCGATTATGTCAAGGGGAAATAAAAAGCGGATTAAGATCAAATGATGAATGATGAATGATGAATGATGAAAAAAAGATTTTTAGAATTTCGAGCGGCTGAATAAATATTCAAGATAGCGGGATTTCATCTGTTTGCCGGCCATAACCTGTTTAATGGGCGGGAGTTTTAAAATAACGCCCAGGATGGCCGCCATAACCCGGTGATTCCATAAAGCCCGGTTATCGAAAAGCAGGTGCTGCAGTTTTCCTCTCTCGATGGCCATGACCACCGCTTTATGCGTAGAATTGAGGGGCGTAATCACCCGCCGCGGACGTTCGTTTAAGGAGATGCTTTTTTGGGCGCAATTGCGCACGCATACCCCGCACCCCAGGCAAATATCTTCGTTTAACCTGGCTTTTCGTTTACGCGGTTCATGGGGATCGTTGGCGGAAACCAGGCCCATGGCTTCCACCGGGCAGACATCCACACATTTGCCGCAGCCGGTGCATGAGGTTGCATCGATGCCCGGGATGAAATTAGTGGTATGAACCGGGTTCAGCATGCCGAACCGTTTGGCGGCCAACATGGCCTCGCAGCAGCAGCCGCAGCAGTTGCAAATGAAATTGACGTTCTCCCTGATATTTTCCCCGAATTGAACCAGGTTATGTTGGTAAGCCGTTTGCAGTAGATCGAGTCCTTCCTTGACATCCACTGCCCTGGCAATACCGTGCCTGGTCAAGGACTCCGCCGTGGAATTAAACGTCATGCAAATATCCATGGGCGCAGCGCAAGCGCGGCCAAGGTGTTCCATTTTATGACGGCAGTAACAAATGCCCACACCCATATGAGAGGCCGTTTTGATCACTTCGCTGGCCCGTTCATAATCCAGGACATGCAGGGCATTGTCGTTGGTTAGGGCCGGTTCATGGACAAAAACTCGGCCCAGTTGCGTTTCGCCGTCGGTAAAAAGCCTTTTGATAAAGTCTTCCTCTACGTTCAAGTATTGATAAAAAAGTTCCGCCAGTATTTTTTGGTCGATATCGGTGCGCAGCCGCATCATGGAAAATTCAAAGAAACCCGCCATGGGCGGCGGCAGTGTGTACACCGCTTCGCCGTTTCTTTCCACGTCAGCCAATATCCCGCGGTCGGCAAGAGTTTCCAGTATCGATTGCGATTCCGCCAGTGGTTTTTTCCATATTTTCGCCGCTTTCTTTGCGGTAAACGGTTTTATCGGTAGGAGTGAGACATATTCCGCCTCTTTCTCAGAAAAGAGCATTTCCAGGATTTGGTATAGTAATTCGGAAGGGGGGGCGCCCTGGGGGAACCGGTTCAAGCGGTCCACCAATTTCTTATAGGATTCTTTCATAGTAAGATGAGCCATTTTTCTTCTCCTTAAGAAACGATGGGCTGGGCCATTAGTTGATTAATCGGTACTTCGGAGTTTTTCCCAACCGCATCGGTAAACAATCTTACCAGGCGTTTTTCTTCCGCCTTTCTTTTTTCTTCATCGGGGCAGAACTGGTAACGAAGGTGAAATAAAAACTGGAATGCATTCACTATTCCCCCACCAATACGAATTTCGTGCTCATCTATGGGAGACCCGATATGCTGATGTGCAGCCGGATGAAAAATAAGAGCATCCAGTACTACCTTTATGTCTTCATCTGAAAATTCCTTTACTACCGTCTTTTTTTGATTATGATGGCTAAGGAAGTCCTGCACGGGAAAAGTAAAAAACGCTCCGTCAACATCATGATCCCACATAAGTGCCGGCTTACCCGAAGGCGGTAAATAAAGAAAAGTGAGCTTAAATTTATCTGTTTTTGTAATAGAACATTCTATATCAAGATCGATAGGGATCGGATAAGAAAAGGTAATTGGATTCTCCGATCCAGGAGGATCCGGGAGTGAATGAAGTTCTAAAAAATTCTTCAAACTATTAAGGTATTGCACTACCCATTTTTTTTGTTCTTTTTCCCCGGATGGGCAAAACCCCAGCCGAATGACTTCCTGCCATAGATAAGCGCGAATTATTTTTTTATCCATGTCTGCCATCGACCACAGCCCTATTTTTATTGAGATAGGCAAGAACTATTTTTAAATTATGAACGACATTGGCTTCAGCGCTTTGTTCCGCTTCTACTAGGTCATTAAAAAACGAGAGGTCGGCTTCCACTTGCTCAACAGAGAGACTCCCCAGTAACTCATCCTCTAAAATAAAAATTTCAAATAACTGCCTGAGTTGAATCCAGTGGGGTAGGTAATCTTTCAAATCCCGCAGGGGAATCCACCACAGCATCTGGAAATCGATAAAACGATCCCGCTGCCTATCCAGGGCCTCCAGGTGTTCATCCTCCCACTTCCCGGAAAATTCGATCGAATAGATGTTCGTTTCTTCGGAAAGGAACTGTTCCAGCGCCGTTAAAGGTTGGGTTCCCTTTTCACCTTTAATGGTAATATGACGGTAATTTTGGTACTGGAAGGAATTTGCCTTTGCAAAGAGGTAAGCCCTGGCTGCTTCCAAAACAGAAGGGTCGCGAAAGGCAATAATGACCCGATCGGGCCGGTCCTTTGAAAGAAGCGCCCCGCTCAATATTTCAAGCACTTCGGTGAGATTGGCATGAAGTGGGCGCTCGATAACCGAAGCGAAATATTCCCATATAAGTCGGTCGCCGTCCTTTTTTTCCCCGGTTTTATCGTCCATTATGTTAAAATCGAGACCTTCTTTGCTGATTCCATAAAGGGAAGTATATTCGGATAACATTTTCATTTCAGGTTCTTCAGGATTTATTTCCGCTGAGAACGCGGTTTTCACCAGGGGATTGACTGCTGCTTCCCATGACGCGGCATCGATCGGTCTTTTTATAAGTATCCAGTTGCCGTACAATGCCCTTACTGCAGTATCCCGGTCGCCGGGTAGAAATAAAAGCGATGTTTTCATTTTAGCGGTTTTCTTTGTAAATTCCATTAACTCCTGCGATGGCTTAGGGGAATAGGCAAAGAAATCGCCGGCGGTTTCATGTATGGCAAAAGCCAGGTTTTCCGCGGCATTTCGTTTCCGATTCTTTCGTGCGGTTTCAAAATGACTTAAAAGCCGGACTGCCTGCCTGGGGTTTCCACCAGACCATTGGGCTAAAACTTCCAATTGCTTCCGGATGGGCTGGCTGTATACCCCCATGCGTTTTGTCAATATGTCTATCACGGTTTCCTGTTGGGCTGTCGGTATAAAAAGGCGTTCCATTGAATGGAATATGGTTCCCGGTTTGGGAAAGAGATGGATAATATTGACTTCATATAATGTCTTAAAGGTTGCCAATGCCGCCAGCACTTCTTCCAGTTCAAGAAATGCGGGACTGCTTTGATTAAACTTATCCACACCGGAGGCGAATATGAAAAAAGGCCGCTTTAATCGTTCTTGAAGACGCATGCCGATTTCTACCGCTGTTTTGCGGATATAGTCACGGTTATCCAGGATTTTTCCCCGCAGTTCTTTTTTTATCTTAAATTCTTCCATGGAGAATCCGCCGGGGCGCAACCCGTTCAGCAGGGAATTCCAATCATCAGGCCGATACCCTCCAAGTTCTTCCGGCAGATTAGAGAAAGATAGTTCAATGTGATTTACTAAAGCCGCTTTTATAAATTCAGCCAGGGCGACTCCCCAGAAATCACCTGCATCTTTGTTCAAGGTTTCCCTATCGAAATGTATTGCGACATCGGGCTTCAGACTAATATCATTATTATTGAAAGCCCGATGGATGAGGGTACTCTTTCCCGAACCGATTTGACCGCCAAGCATCAGGGAATTATTGCCCTGTTCCATCCATTCATGTAATTGGTCGGATGTATCTTTAAAACAACTTACATAAAGCAATTGAAAATCATTGTCGGAAGAGAGGGGGATTCCCTGGTCGAGGTTTATGCCGAACCGGTTGCGTTTCATTTATTTATCTCTTCTCTGGCGGCGCATATTTTCAACGGATTTGGAAAAATTCGGGATATCGGCGGCCTTTTGCCATTCCGACCAGATATCGATCGTTGCACTCAGGGGTTTTTCCAGGGGCGGGTTTATCTTGATACGGGTGGGCAAGAGTACCGCATCGCCCACCACCAATGCCTCGCCGATATCCATAATAGGCAGGACATCCAGTATACTTTCCAGGTTCTCCGGCATCAATTTTTTCACTGTATTCTGGTCATCGACATTGGTCAGTCGCAGGGCAATGATATTATTGCATTGGCTCAGCACAGTGGGGCTGACATCCGAAGGGCGTTGACTGATAATCATCAATGCCACGCCGTACTTTCGGCCTTCCCTGGCAATTTTTTCAAATGCCTCCACCGCACGCCGTTCTACCGGATTTTGGCCTTCTTTTTGGGGTATATAAAGGTGGGCCTCATCGCAAATAAACGCCAGGGGGCGGCGTTTATTTTGATCGGTCCAGAATTGTAACTGGTAGATGATGCGGGCCGCCAACCCGACAATCACAGGTAGGATTTCGGCGGGTACCTCTGAGAAATCGATTACCTTCACATGATGTTTTTCGAAATGGTAATCCATCAGTTTTGCGGCCGTCCCGGCCATGCTTTCATACCTGTGCTCCGCGGGGGGCGCTTGAAACATAAAACCATAACGCTTATCGGTAAGCTTACTCCGGATTCGTGTTATTAAGCGACTAAACTGACCATAAAACTTCCCTTGTTTAAGGCCCCGTGCTCCATCTTCCATTTCTTTGTTAAGGTCATTAATTTTTTCCAATACTTTTTCAATGGAAAAAGGAATAGGGCTGTCCAGGGTAAAGGATTCCAGGAGATAGTCTCTCTTATTTTGCGACAGGTAGGCCCTCTTTTCTTCTATGACGGCATCCTGGAATATCATCACCTGGTTATGAGCGGAGAATTCCGAGCGGTCGATAAACATGGACTGCATTTCTTCAGCGTTTAAAAGCCAGTACGGCAGATATAATAGGCCATCTGATGTTTTGTCGAGTTCTTCCGGTCCGGGTATTCGCAGATGCCTTGCATAACTAAGTTCCTTATATTCACCGTGAAGATCGAATACGACCAGGCTGGCTGAAGGGAGGTTTTTCGCTTGTTCCAGTATAGCGGCCACAGTCCAGGATTTTCCTGAACCGGTGCTGCCGAGCAGCGCCGCATGGCGCTGGAACAATTTATCGCCATCCAGTAATGCAGTGGCGGATTCATCCATGGAATACTTACCGAATTCCAGGGAGTTTGCCTTTTTTCCCTCCCCGGAAAGAATCCTCATAAAAATTTCCAATTGTTCATGTTGAAGCACAAAGCATTCCGCATCGATTCCCGGCGCCTGGGCGACGGAGCGGGAAAATGTTTTCTTGCTGTTTTTGGCATCCCATTTCACGGTTCCCACCAGGGTCAGACAGACGGTATTGATAACGGCATCCCCCGTTATGCCGGTTTTTTCCCCATCCGTTATCTCCTCTTTTTCCCGGTAACCGGTGGTTTTGATCACTTTATCGATAATTCCAATTAACCATGCTTCCACAGCCCCGGCCAATTTCAATGCCGCCAGTCGGCCCACGTTGGCTTTGCAAAGATCTTCATCTTTTCCAACCTGGAGAGAAACTTTACGGGTATCGACCTCACGAACTTTCCCAAGATAGTACGATGAGTCAAATTCAAAAACAGCCATCTTAACCTCCTAAAATTTCCGCTGCAAATTTACCGGTATCCCACAACTTTTTGCCATCAAGACAGAGTGGGAGATCATACCTGGAATTACAAATCATGGTACTTTCATCGTCTCCATCCGGATTCTTGCAAACCAACCAGAGATTCTCGTTTTTCGATAATAATTCTTTCATTATTTTATTACTACCGCGGGTCAGGATTAATGCAGGGCACTTCTTATTTATCAATTTATTTATAAAAAGTCGGTTAATCAACTGGTTATCATTAAACCCAAAGCCGATAAAAAGGAAGGCATTATGCTTTTCTATCGTCTTATCATATTCACTTAGAAGCGCCTGACGATAGTCATGCAGCCGCCGGTATTTTCCCGACCCGGGTGTTATCATCACTCGTTCAATACCGGGAGGGCATTCGGAAATCCAGTAATTATTTTCAACCATTTCATTATTATACATAAAGGTGTTCAGGGAACCATGTACTTTGTACAAACGGATGTGCTTTTTTAATTTTGTTACTTTTTCAATTTTTTTGGAACGTGGTTTATTCACCTGATCGGTGTAGGTCATGCTTTGCACCGCATGTTCCCAATCCAGTCGCCGGCATACCCCACCGTAAAAGCCGGTGCTGTAGGGAAGTTTTTCTTTTTCAAAGGCGGCTTCGGCCAGCAGGTCATAATTGGAAGTGGCCACATGCAAGACCCTATCGGTTTCGGGTAAACCATCGACAAGACGCTTGAATAGGGGCAAGGCAGGCCAGGTTGTTTTTCCCGATAGTATCTCCCAATAGTACTTTTGATTCAGCTCTCTTAATTTTTCATAAGTTACCATGACAACCAATCGAATTAAATCTTCATCTCTTACCTCATCCAGGGCGGCTTCCAGGTTAAGGTCTTTCTTGAGGAATTCGGCGACTTTATTCCACTCGGTTTCCTGGATGTTGTTGAGGTTTTTTTTAGGGATTTCCTCGCAAAGAACTTCTTTCAACTTCGCCATGCCGAAGTCGCTGTCGACGGCGATCGAAAGGCCGGCGCCAAAAAGGACGAAGGGTTTATTGTGGAAAAAATTTTGCAGCGCATCATAGGCGATTTGATCTGTTAAACCCTTGCTCATACTGTCACCTCGGCGACTTCCTCCTTTTTAGACATACGATTTGCCTATATTTCTTATCATAAAGAGAGTTTACAATATCATGTAAAAGAGAAAAAATCAAGGCTTCCGATTTAAAAATACTCAGCAATTTTTACATAAGGTTTAATCAGGGCCTCGAGACATAGAAAAGATGGCTATCGATTCGGGGGGCTCTTTTCGAGAAAACCGCCCCCCTACCCCCACAAAAGCTTTTGTTGGGGAGTTATCGGGTTATATCTGCAATCTCCCTGGTATAAGCATGCCTGGGGCAGGTCAATAAATCCCTCGGGGTCCCTTCCTCGAGGATTTCTCCATTTAGAATAATATAAATATAATCCGCCGCGTTTCGAACAAGCGAGAGATTATGGGTAATCAATAGAATCGTCAGCCCGAACCGCTGCTGAATTTTCTTAATTAACTCGATGAACCCCTCCTGCAAATGGTGGTCCAGCGCCGAAGTCGGTTCGTCCAGGATCAGCAGTTCCGGTTGCAGGGCAACTGCCATTGCCAACAGGCACCGCTGGTTCTCGCCGCCGCTCAATTGGAAAGGATAAGAATTTAAAATCCGTTCCGGGTCCCGGAAATCCAGATCGCTTAACAGATCCAGCAATTGGGCCTGATCCAATTTCGATGATTCATTCACCTGGCGATTAATTTTAAGCGCCGGGTTCAGGGAAGCGGCGGCGTTTTGGGGAGTATAGAAAATACGGCGGCCCCTTGATTTTTTCAGCATACTGTAATCGATCGATTGCCCCTGGTAAAGAATATCTCCCTGTTCGATGAAAACATTTTCCGGCAGAAGTGCGGCAATGGTTTTAGAAAAAATAGTTTTCCCGGACCCGGATTCGCCGATGATGCAGGTAACTTTATTTTTTCTAATGTCGATGGTTACATTTTGCAGCAGAGGTATGGAGCCCGGGGCGTTGGGGGTTTCACTTTCGACAGACACCGTGAGATTTTGAGCGGATAAAAGGACCATTTTCCTCTTTTAAAAACATATTCAGAGGGCGGCGATGACTTCGATTTCAATGTCTACCGAGAGGGGCAGTTCTTTGACTGCCACAGCCGACCGGGCCGGGTAAGGGGGCTCGAAATGTTGGGCGTAAATTTCATTGACCTTTTTAAAGTCGGCCATATCTTTCAGGAACACAGTCGTTTTGACCACATTTTGCATACCCACGCCGGCTTCTTCCAGGAGGGCCTTGATATTTTTAAAAATTTGTTTTTCCTGGGCTTCGACGCCGCCTTCCACCACTTTTTTGACGGCGGGATCGATGCCGATCTGGCCGGAGAGAAATAAAAGATTCCCGGTTTTAATACCCTGGGAATAAGGGCCTACCGCTTCGGGGGCGTTTGACGTTTTAATGACTTGTTTACTCATGACAACTCCTTTTATTGGCTTCTATTCAAAGTCTTTAATAAAATCGCAGACCAACGATAAAAACAGCAAACTTATATATATCAATTGGCAATGAAATTGTCAACTGTAAAAAGGAAAATCTGAAAAATTTGGCTGTCAACTATTTTCAAAACCTTGCGTGATTAAAAAACAGGGGTTACCGGAACGTTTTCACTTGACCCAATGCAATAAATAGTGTATAAATCAGAGATGAAAGACGTCACTTTTGAAATCAAATCACTGCTGAAATTCCAATTGGATATGGTGGAGTTCCCGGGACTCTCGTCCCCCAAGCATTGGGTACAGAAGGGGATTAACATTTTAAAAAATCATGCGCCTAAAGTATTGCGCTATTTATCCCGGCAGCATATCCTGGCGGAGTTGAAAGAATATAAGATTATTTTAAAGACGGCCAGGGTCATCGATGATGGCCATATGAAAAAAATCTTCAATATCTGGATCCGGAAGGAAATGATGAAACGCCTGGTACTGGTAATCATCGAAGCTCTTATCCTTCCTTTCACCCCTTTTCTTGCTGTTCTGCCGGGGCCCAATATTTTCTTTTACGTCCCGGCGCTTCTCTTCTACTATCATCTACGGTCCTACCTGGGACTGCGGAAAGTTCATGTAAATGAATTGAATATCGAGGTGGTACACATCCTTTCGTCACAGGATATCCCGGCAGAGATTGGTTAATTGCACCCTGTTTTTTACCCCCAGTTTGCGGTATATGTGATAGATGTGATTTTTGACCGTATGAGCAGAGATGTAGAGTTTGTTTTCAATGGTCCCGTTGGTTTCCCCCTTGAGAAGAAATAAAGCAATTTCCTGTTCCCGGCTGGATAAGCGATACCTGGAGAAAACGCCGTTCATTTTTTCCCCCTGTTCTCTTTGGAGGGCAATGAATTTTACTCGCACCTGGTAGATGCCGAAAAAAACGGCCGCGGCTGCCAGTAAACAAAGGGATTGAAACCACCAGGTATTCCAGAATTGAGGGATCACAATCACGCGAATTTGGGGATTCATCGCCTCATTGGGGCCGTTGTTGTTGTTGTTGTCGATGTTTTTAACTTCCATGAGATATTCCCCCGGGGGCGGCGTCGCGCTGTCCTGCCGATTGCTTCCTGGAACGCATAATACGTATACTGTATCCTGTTTTCCCGGGGAGGGAGGGGTTTTGGACAGGACAGCCAGGGGGGCTGAAAAAAAGAACACCATCACATTAAATATTATAAGTACGATGAAAATTATTTTTTTCATTGCAAACCTCATCCGATTTTATTTTGTTTTCCCTGGTTATTCATACGGATGATTTCCCCAGGATGTTTACTTTTTTTTTTATTTTTTTATACTTCGATCCTTTTCTTCCGACCGGCCCCGGTCCGGGAAACCCGGCTTGCAAAAGAAAACATATTGACCCCCGGTTACGTAAAATATAAAATAAACAAATTGCCCTATCAATTAAAGATAAGGAGAAAATGCATGTTGAAATGGACCATCGCCATCGCGGCTTATATATTTATGCACTATTACAGCTATAAAAAAATCTCCACCGGCTTCGGCATTTCCACCCGTTGGAAGATTTTTTTTAAGTTATTCCTGGTTTTCAGCGGGGGACTTTATTTTACAGCGCAATTCATTCACTTCATGTTTCTCGTCCCCATGCATCACATATATATCGTTTACCCCCTTATCTACGGCGGGTTCCTCTGGATATTGGCGCTCCCTACATTATGCGCCCTGTGTTTCCTGGAAACCGGTTTATCCATGACCTTCCCTACCATGATCCGCTGGTGGTTAAGGGGTATCCCGGTCGTTTTTGTCATCCGCCTCTTCATCCTATCAAGGGCCATTCCATATGGCAAAGAGATCCCCGCCTACCATGAAATTTCCAGGGGCGCCATTGTTCTTGCAATTTATTTGTCCGCCGCGGTACTCCTATATAAAATCATTACCCGGGCATTACAACTGCCCGGCAAAAAAAAAGGCGGCCTGGTTATTATTTTCAGCATCGGTCCCATCCTGGGTTTTTTTGGCGTCGGAGTCGCCGCGATATCATTGCTATTCGGGTTCTATGCCGTTGTCTTTGCCCGCGTGTCGGCCGGCCTGGAACTATCGAAAAAAATCAAACGCATCATACTCGCTGTCTTTTGTGTGGGAATTATTATAAGTTTACCCCAGATGCTCTGGTGGGGAAACGGCCTGGGTATTCGGCTCCCCTACACCATCGGCGGGGCCTGGTACGGCTTTATCATTAATGCCGTAACTTTGTTCCTACTGGAGAGTGGGGTCGCCCTTATTTTCCCTTCACATCCCCGGCGGCGGGTGATGATTGTACTGGCCTTACTGTTCGTGGTTTCCGGATACGGCATATATAACGGACTCAGGGCCCCCATAGTAAAAGAAATAGTAATACCCATAAAAAAATTACCGGCCGGGGCCCCGGATTTTACTATTGTCCAATGGTCCGATATCCACCTCGGGGACCTTGTTTCACCGGGATGGTTCCGGGAAACCGTGACAATTACCAATAACTTAAAACCCGACCTGGTTGTAATGACCGGCGACATAATCGATAATGGATTTGAAAAAGAATATATCCAACCCTTAAAACTACTAAAGACAAAATTCGGTATCCTGGCCGTGACAGGAAATCATGAATACTATTTCGATAGGTTGAATATTTTTCTTAAAACCGCCGCGGAGGAAGGTATCCGGGTGCTGCGCAACCAATTCGTCACCCTTCCCAACGGGATTCAAATAGCCGGGATAAATGATCCTACGGCAGAGGAATTTGGGGACGCGCCGCCTTCGTTGGCAGCGGCACTGGAAAATAGCGACCCCCAAAAAACCATCATCCTTCTCTCCCATCGGGCGAATTTTTTCAAGGAAGCAGTGCGGCAAGGGGTAGATTTACAACTCTCCGGTCATAATCATGTCGGCCAACTTCCCATCCTGGACCTTTTTATCTACCTCACCTTAAACTATCCTTACGGTCTTTACCGGGAAGGGGATGCCCATATATACACCTCCTGCGGAACTGGCTCCTGGGCAATCCCGATGCGCATCTTAACCCGCGGTGAAATCACCAGGATTACTTTGAAAAAAGAGCAATAGGAATAATATTTTCCCCGCCCATAAACTTTTTTATTAAAATTTTTAAATTTATTTGCATAAAAATATTGATATTCTTATTAATTTATGATAGAGTACAGTACTAAATTAAAACAAGGAGGCAAGTAACATGCAATTAGACCCTGAAATTAGTGCAATGAATGAAGCATTGGATGCACTTAAAAACCTTGATAATGGACAAAGAAAGAGGGTCGTTGATTGGATTACGGCCAGGTACAGACTAACTGAAGTAAGCAAATTCCAGACCCCGGAAGAAGAGAAACAAACAGAGGCCGTGGAAATTTTCCAACCCGTCGAAAAATCAGTCGGACGTAAGCGGGGCAGGAAACCCGGAGCGCAAAAAGGACGCCCCGCTGCCCTGGATAAAACGGATATAAAAAATTATGAGACGGTGCTGGACTTATTTTCCGAGGCCAACGTAAAAAAGGTAGGCCCGAAAATTCTTTTAATGTCGGCTTACTTACAGGAAAAACTCAAATTCGAAGAAATTTCCAGCTTCGATATCAATTCCAGGTTGAAAAGGATAAAACACGGCGTTACCAACATTAGTACTGCAATCAACGGACTTATGAAAAAAGAACCCCAGCTCCTGGTAGAAGTTGAAAAGCCCGGGGAGGACGGCAAATCCCCCAGGCGAAAATTTAGAGTAACGGAAGAAGGATTAAAGCTGGCGGAAACTTTTTTAAAATAAGTTTTCTTTCCCGTTAACTTAAGGAGGCAATGATGCAACGTATGAAGCATATACAGTTAGAACCGGAATTGATTGCCATGAATCGGGTATCCGAAGTATTAAAATACTTGAACCATGGGCAAAGGATAAGAGTCATCGACTGGGCTAAAGCCAGGTTTAACTTAATAGAGGAAAAACCGGTTATAGTCGTTGAAGTCGCAGAGATACCTGCCCCGGGACAGACACCGGCAGCGCCGGCCGCAACGCTTCCGGCGCCCACGGGACCCGAAGTGGAACCGGCAGCCAGGGTAGTCGAACCCGAAGAAACGATAACAATACCCACAACCGTTAAACCAAAGCAGGCAGCAGGAAAAATTTTCACCGAGTTTGAAACCATCGAAGACCTATTCCTCAGGGCAAATGCCAAAAAAGTAAGTCACCGTATCTTATTGGTCGCGGCATATTTGCAAGAAACAGGGAATTTAAATGAAGTTGCCAGTATCGATATTAATTCCCAGTTAAAAAAATTAGGGTATGGCGTCGGCAATATAACAACTTTAATCAATGGGTTGTTGAAGAAGACTCCGCCCCAAATTATCGTAACCAGGAAAGAGGGGGGCACCAAGCAATCCCGGCGAAAATTCAAGGTCACGGAAAAAGGTTTTAAAGACGCACAAGGTTTTATAGCACCTACAGATACCGAATAAGGTTATTAAATCTTTTGTAATGAATCCCGGTTGAGGAACTGCGGAACGGCGGAAATGCGGAACGGCGGAACGCCGTTCCCCCTATTACCTAATAACAGGACCATGGAGTTTTCCTAATCTGAAAGTAATATCTTAAGATGATATTTCATTTTTTAGCGGTCAAATAGTTGAAATATAAAAAAGATTCTTATAAAATAGAACCATGACGACTGCCGTAAAGGATGCATCTATTTCCAGGCAAGAACTGGAGAAACTCTCCAGGGAACAAATAAGTTTAAAAAGCGGTGGCGAGCAAGAAAGCCGCGAAGTGGAAGAAGCAGCAAAAGGAAAACAAACCAGGGTAAAATCGGAACAGGGCGAGACCATCGCCATCCAGGCCAGGGCCGCCAACGAATTCCGGCAGCAAACCCTGGCGCGGGCGCAGGTGGAACAGCGGGTCCGCGGCGAAATCACAACACCCACCCACAGGGAAGAATTTTTTAAAGCCGGGGCGCTCGCAGTTCCCCCGGAAGACTTAAAAGAAGCCCTGGTCAAACTCCGGCAAATCCTGCAAACGCTGCAAACCCTTGAAGGACTCAATATCAAAAATTTAAAAAACCTGGCCGCCGAAATAAAAAGCATCCTGGATATCCTGGCCTCCTACAACGAGGCCTTGCATACCGGCGAAAAAATAGCAATGCCGCTGGCCCGGTTGATTGCCGCGGTTCGGGGTTCAGGTATTCCCGTGGCTAAGGAAATCCAGGGCCTTCTTAATGATATCGAAAGCGCATTGGCTAAAATCTCCGGGCTTTCCGCCGGCGCAGGTAAAGCACAATTGGGCGAAGATATCGGGGCCCTGTTCGAGAATATAAAAATGGCCCTCAATCAACTGCGCGCCAATATCCAATCCGGCCAGCCCCCCTTTGAACCGCCCCCCGAAATTAAACAAATGTTTGCCAACCTGTCCCGGGTTTCCGGCGCTGTCCGGGATACCCTGGCAGCATATTCCAATAATTTGCCGTCGGAAGTAAAGCAAATGTTGGCCACGCTGCAATCCCACTTCGAACCCCTGGATATTGGCGAAAACGCATTAAAACTGGCGCCCAAATTAAAATCCCTGGTAGAGGATTCCGGGATTTTTTTTGAGAAGAAAATCCACGATGCTGTCGGGCGGTTGGCCGACGCCCCCGCGCGCATCGGCGGCGGCGAGAGCCCGGACCGGTTACCCGGGACCGTGGATATCATCAACAACGATTTAAAACCCAATCTCCTGCTGCTGCGGGAATACTTCGACAGCGATAAATTCCCCGCCCGTTTGCAGCAATTGGAAAACTTCGAAGTCATAAAAAAAGCGGTTGAAGATTTGCTTATCAATATCGACAACCAACAAGGGCGCGCCGTGGACGCAGAGGTCCTGCGGCAACCCGTCCTGGTTTTCTCTTTTCAAATACCCTTAAAGGGGGGGGCGGAGGCCCGGTTAAAAGTCTTTTACAATCGAAAACGGAAAAAGAAAGAAGAAGGAGAATTCAAATTATCGCTGCTGCTGGATATGGATCGATTGGGGGAGATCAGGACCGATTTTTCCCAGGGGGGAAAAAAGTTAAATATAACATTTTATGTTAAGAATAGTAAGATAAAAGAATATATCGAAACCCACCTGGATGAAGTAGAAGAGCCGTTGGGACCTGGTTTTAATTCAGTAAACTTAAAAGTGTCGGTTTCCCGGGAGAAGATCGCCGCATTCGCCGCCGAACCGTTGGGACCTGGAATTGTCACGGATAAGGCTGTGGATATCAAGGTTTAGCCATTAGAATACCTCACTATTTATTAACACGTCAAATCCTGACATTTTTTGGCAAAAAATAAAATTACAAATCACAAATCACAAACAAACCACAAAAAGACAATAAACAAAAAAACAAACAGCAAAAAGACAAAACTTCAAGTATATCCAAAGCATCTGCGCGATCCGCGAGGCAGCCTGTTTTTGTTTTGAATTTTGAACTTTTGTATTTTGAATTTGTTTGTAATTTGTGGTTTGAAATTTGGGATTTCCCGGCGAGCCAGGCCTTTTTGGTTCCGCCTCGTCCGGGCTATGGATTATTTATGTAATATTTACATTATTTCATGTGGTGAACAACAAAAAAATCTGGGAGGGGTTGACAAATAACATTTATTGCATTAAAATAATGGGATAAATAAATTATTTCATTATGTGAGGTAGGCAATGAATCAGCCGGAATTGAAATTAAACGTGGAGTTAGGGCAGGAAACTGAAACCCCCATCAGGATATCGCTTTTAATCAACTCCATATATTATTTTATCGAGTCGGTTTTTATTATGGCTGTCAAAGAGGGCTACCGGTTGGTGGTCATTCACCAGGGCAGGTTGTTGACCGATGAAATGTATAAAACAGCCGGGGGCGCCAGGGTCGCTTTCATAAAGCGATACGGCAATAAAGCCTGGAGAGACGGGGTTAAAGCAGAGTGGAGCCGTTTTTATCCCCCCGAATCCAACTGGTTGGGCGACAAATTCAGGGACAACAAAAGAAATAATAGAGCAAGGCGCCAGTGATTCATCTTTCGGATTTGATGAATTTATGTATTGACTTTTCTTTCTGAAATCTTTATATTGAGACCGTAAAAAAAAGAAAGAGAACAAAATGGAAGATATAAGCCGCTACCTTATATTCATGTTAGACCATCGACTATTTGCCCTGCCGCTGGATATGGTGGAAAGAGTGGAACGGGCGGTGGAAATCACGCCCCTACCCCAGGTCCCGGATATTGTCCCCGGCATTATTAACTATAAAGGCACGGTCTTACCCGTGTTCGATATCCGCCCCAGGTTTCACCTGCCCCAACGGGAAATTCGACTGGAAGACCAACTAATTATCGTTAAAACCATTGGCCGCATCGTCGCCCTCCTGGTAGATGCGGTAACGGATAATATTGAAAAACCATCCCGGGAAGTGGTTCCTCCCCCGGATATCGCTGATGGGGCGGCATACCTGGCAGGGATAGTAAAACTGGAAGACGGCATCGCCCTGATCACGGATTTAAACAAAATTTTAACCCCGCAAGAAGACCGGGCCCTGGCAAAAGCCATGAAAAGGACTAAACAATGATTTCCGAATTGCTGCTCTCCGATTTCACCCGGGCCCTGGCGGAACATACCGGGCTTAATTTTACCAGGGATAAATGGCCGCAATTACAAAAAGGATTGGAGGAAGCGGCCGGGGAATTCGGCTTTAACGACCCGGTTGAATGTATCCGGTGGCTCATGTCCGCCGATCTATCCCGGGGACAGGTGGAAATCCTGGCCGGCTACCTTACCGTGGGTGAAACTTATTTTTTCAGGGAGCCGAAATCCTTTGCCGTGTTGGAAACTTTTATCTTACCGGGATTGATTCGCGCCCGCCGGGACGGCGAAAAAAGACTGCGGCTGTGGAGCGCCGCCTGCAGTTCCGGCGAAGAAGCCTATTCCATGGCCATGATTATCGATAGGAAAAAAGAGGAATTAAAGGACCTTAATATACTTATCCTGGCCACGGACATCAACTGCAAAGCCCTTAAAAAAGCCAGGGAAGGAATATACGGCGAATGGTCCTTTCGCGATAATTCCCAATGGATTAAAGATCGCTATTTTACCCGGGAAGCGCAAAACCGCTATCAGATCCTGCCCCATCTCAAGGGTATGGTGACGTTCGATTATCTTAACCTGGCGGTGGACGCCTGTCCTTCCCTTTTAAATAACACCAACGCCATGGATATCATTTTTTGCCGGAATGTGCTGATGTATTTTGGGCCGGCGGCGGCGAAAAGAGTTGTAGAGCGTCTTAGCCGCTGCCTGGCGCCGGACGGCTGCCTGGTGGTCAGCCCCACCGATGCGTTTAATGTAACGGACCCGGCTTTATCGGCAATGGATGATTTCCCGGATGCCCCCGTCTACCGGAAAACACCGGTGGATGCGGAACCGGTTGACGTAGCGGTTGACGTAGCGGTTGACGTAACGGCGACTGTTACCGCCGCGCCCGCGCGGCGGTTTAAACCGCCGCCGCCCAGGGTTTCCCGGGGCGGTGAATTAGGAAATAAAACCGGGCGGAGCAAAGGAAAAACCGCTCCGTCGGTTTACCGTTCCTACCGGGAAGCCCTTCGCTATTACAATCAAGGTCTATATATGAAAGCCGTGGAGTTATTGGAGTCCCTGCCGCTATCGCCCCCCCCACCCGCGCCGCAAGCAGCGGCGGCGGAGGCGGCGGAGACGGCGGAGACGGCGGGCGCCGGCGATTATACGGAAGACCGCGTATACGAACTCCTGGCGCGCGCCCATGCCAACCAGGGAAAATTGAAGGCGGCCGAGCAATATTGCCTGAAAGCCATCGCAGCCGCTAAATTCAACCCCCAATACCGCTGCCTCCTTGCCACCATTCAACTGGAACTGGGAAACACGGGGGAAGCCGTCGCTTCTTTGAAACAAAGCCTTTACCTCGACCCGGACTTTATCCCGGCCCATTTCACCCTGGCCCATATCGCCCGGCAAAAACAGGATTACGCCGGCGCCAACCGCTATTTCGACAACTGCCTCTCCCTGTTAAACAACCTTGATTCCGCCGCGCCGGTGCTGGGAATGGAAGAATGGCTGACGGCCGAACGCCTGGGAGAGGTTATTAAAACCTTAAAGGAAAAGGGGGCGACCAATGGATAAAAACAAATGGCAGGAGATGCAGCGCCGCATTGAAGAGGCCGGGGAGAAATTGACCCGCAGTATGACCATGAGCCGGGAAACCCGGCGGCAAATATTGGCCCAAAGGGCCCGGCAGTTGGCATGGACTGAAATTAAACAGGAAGAGAAGGGGCCGCCCCTGGAAGTAGTGGAATTTCGCCTGGCCGATGAAACCTATGCCCTGGAATGCCGCTTTATCGGGGAAGTTTACCCCCTGAAGGCCCTGACCCCTATCCCGGGCGCCCCCGCTTTTGTACTGGGGATTATCGATATCCGCGGCCGGATCGTGTCCGTTGTCGACCTGAAGAGGTTTTTCGATCTGCCGGGCAAGGGCTTGAGCAACCGGGCCCGTGTCATCGTGCTTAGGGACGGAGACGGGGGCATGGAATTCGGTATACTGGCCGAAGAGGCGCCGGGTACAACCTCGATCCCGGCCGGGGAACTCCAACCGCCGCCGCCCACCTTAACCGGCATCCGCGCCGAATACCTCGAAGGTATCGCTAAAAACCGGTTGATCGTACTGGACGCGGCTAAACTTCTAGCGGACGAAAAAATCGTCGTTAACCAGGAAATGGAGATATAATAAGGAGGAGCAAATGTGGAATAATGTGAGAATAAGGACCCGGTTGTTCATCGGTTTCGGTATTTTGCTGGTATTGTTTATTATCACCGGGTGGTTTTCTTTGCGTGCGGTGCGCACCGTGGCCAACCTTAGCATGAAACTCTACGAACATCCGCTGGTAGTTAGTAATGCGGCCCGGGACGCCCATACGTATATTATAAAAATGCAGCAAGGTTTGAGCGACGCCGTACTTTCCCGGGATGACAGCCGGTTAAGTGCAGCCATCGAGGCGGTGAACGAATATGAGCAAGCGGCCCTCGGGAAATTGAATATCCTTGAAGAACGATTCCTAGGGGATAAACAAAAGGTGCATGCCTTCAGCGACCGGTTGAACGGTTGGAGATCCCTCCGGGAGGCGGCCCTCAAACTTGTAAAAGAAGGGAAAAAGGAAGAGGCCGCCGCCGATATCATAGGAAAAAGCGACCGGTATGTCGCCGGCCTGGAAATGGAGTCGAATTATTTTATCGATTTTGCCGGGAAAAAAGCCGGGGAATTCATCAACGACGCCCGGGCCATCGAACAAAAAGCCTATACCTTCATATTACTCATTACGATACTTGCCGTGGTCATCGCCTTTCCCATCGCTTACACCCTGACCATATCCATTACCCGGCCCCTGGCGCAGGCCGTGAATACTGCCGACCGCCTGGCCCTGAACGATATCTCCGTCGATATCGAAAAATCCGCTGCAAAAGATGAACCCGGCATGCTGCTGACGTCCATGAAGACGATGCTGGACCATCTTCGCAAACAAACCGCGGATATTATGGAGGGGGTCAATGTGGTGGCCGGTTCCGCCAGTGAAATCTCCGCCACCACTACCCAATTTGCCGCAGGTTTCGCTGAAATCGCGTCCTCCACCAATGAAACCGTCACCAGCATGAAAGAAGTACAACAAACTTCGGAGCTCACCAGTGAAAAAGCCAGGAATGTATCCGAAAGCGCCCGGAACGTGCTGCAGGTTTCCCGGGGTGGGGAGAAAGCCCTTAACGAAACCATCGCCGCCATGAACGGCATCCAGGAACAAATGGCCTTTATCGCGGAAAGCATCGTGGGCTTAAGCGAGCAGACCCAGTCCATCGGCGAAATCATCGCCGTCGTAGACGACATTGCCGAACAATCCCGGCTGCTGGCGGTGAACGCTTCCATCGAGGCGGTCAAGGCCGGGGAACAGGGCAAGGGATTCTCTGTGGTGGCCGCGGAAATTAAGAACCTGGCCCAGCAGTCCAAACAATCCACCGGCCAGGTCCGTTCGATTCTCAGCGAAATCCAGAAAGCCACCGGCAACTCCGTGATGGTAACTGAAAAAGGCGCTAAAACCGTAGACGTCGGGGTAAAACAGGCCCAGCAAACCGGCGAGGCTTTCCAGACCCTGGGGCAAAGTATCCTGGAAACTTCCCAGGCGGCCATGCAAATCGAAGCCACGGCGCGCCAGCAACTGGCCGGCATCGACCATGTATTCACTGCCATGGAAAGTATCAATGTGGCCATTACCCAGAATGCCCAGGCCGCCAAACAACTGGAAAGCGCGGCCCGGGGCCTGGAGGAACTGGGTAAAAAACTAAAAGTCATTGTGCAGGTTTATAAATTATGATGGACCGACAGGGTAAACAAGATGATTTCCTGGGACGGCTCATGGACACCTTCCGGGTGGAAGCGGAGGAGCATATCAAGGCCTTCTCCACCGGTTTTATGCAACTGGAAAAATCCAGGGACAGCCGCCAACACGAACAAATCATCGAAGCCCTCTACCGCGAAGCCCACAGCCTCAAAGGCGCCGCCCGGAGCGTCGACCTCTCCGCCATCGAATCCATCTGCCAATCCCTGGAAAGCGTTATGCGAAAATTCAAATATGAAGGTTTTGTTCCCCGCGATGGAATTTTCGACGTGCTTTACCGGGCCGTGAATATTATCGAAAAACTAAATACCCCGGGAAATCAAGACCCCCCGGGAGATAATGAAATTTCCGATTTGATCCGGCAATTGGACCGGGTCGAACAAGGCGCGCCGGTTATTAAACCGGGCGCCGAAACCGCGGCGCCGGGCCGGCCCAAAGGGGACCATGAAGATAAATATATAGACAGGGAAAATCGCCGTGAAGTGCTGAAAAGCATTGAAGCGCGGCGGCAGGGGAAACGCCGGGACAAACAGGCCGCCGTTCATACTGTATCTGCCGTACCTGCCGCGCCTGCCGCTCCCGCCTCTCCCGCCGCTTCCGCCCCCGGCGTCATCCGGGTTTCCACTGAAAAATTGGTCCGCGCCCTGCTTCAAGCCGAGGAATTGATCTATGGGAAGCTATTCTTTAACCACCTGGCGGAAGAACTGGGCAATATCCGGGAAGAGCTGGACGCCTGGCGAAAAAAACCGCGGAAGATCGATCTACCCGGCGTCAAACGCCTGCAAGCAAAGCTGGCGGAACTGGCCAGGTTCATGGACAATGACTGCCACACCTTTATTTCCCTCATCGATACCCACCTGGAAGACATGAAAAAACTCCTGATGCTTCCTTTTTCCACGCTTACCGAAGGATTCCCCAGGGCAGTGCGGGACCTGGCCGGGAATAAAAAAAAAGAAGTGGATATCGTCATCGAAGGCGCTGAAAACGAGATCGACAAGCGGGTGCTGGAAGGGCTTAAAGACCCCCTGCTTCATTTGCTGCGCAACGCCGTCGATCACGGCGTCGAATCCCCCCGGGAAAGAATACAAAAAAATAAGCCGGCCGCGGCAACCATCCGCCTTACCATTTCCCGGCAGGAAAGCAGTAAGGTGGAAATACGTATTGCCGATGACGGCGCCGGCATCGACCTGGAAAAAGTAAAAGAAAAAAGCATCGCTTCCGGGCTGATTACCGCCGAGAAACTCCGGGAACTCACGGGCGATGAAATACTGGATTTTATTTTCCACTCGGGGTTTTCCACCAGCCCGGCCATTACCGATATTTCCGGCAGGGGGTTGGGGCTTGCCATTGCCAGGGAAAAGGTGGAAAAACTGGGCGGATTTATTTCAGTGGCAACCCAGGTGAACCGGGGGACTACCTTTCGAATCGTTCTGCCCCTGACCCTGGCCACGTTCCGCGGCGTGCTGGTAAAAACCCGGGAAGCCCGGTTTATTATCCCAACCCTGAACGTAGAACGCGTCCTCCGGGTCCGGCCCGCGGATATCAAAACCGTGGAGAACCGGGAAACCATTATCGTCGATGAACGGGTGGTTGCCCATATACCGCTGTCCGGGGTGCTGGAACTGCCGCAAAAACCGCGCATCGACAAAGCCCCGAATTTTATTCAAATGCTGGTATTGAGCGCCGAAGGGATGCGCATCGCTTTCAGCGTGGATGAGGTCCTGGGAGAGGAGGAAGTGCTGATCAAAAACCTGGGGCCCCAACTGCGGCGGGTGCTGGCCATACCCGGAGCCGCCATCCTCAGCCCCATCGATGTGGTCCCCATCTTATACATCCCCGAGTTGCTCAAACTGGCGGTTAAAATGTCCATGGGGACCCGGATCCGGGAAGAGAAAACTCTCAAAGCAAAACCCCGGTCTGTCCTGCTGGTGGAAGATTCCATTACCTCGCGGGTTTTACTTAAAAATATCATGGAGTCCGCCGGCTACAGCGTTACCGCGGCGGTGGACGGCCAGGCCGGCTGGCAGGCCCTGCAGCGGGAACCCTTCGATATCGTCGTATCCGATGTCGATATGCCCCGCATGAACGGTTTCCAATTGACCGCCCGCATCCGGGCGGACCGAAACCTGTCCCCTATTCCCGTGGTCCTGGTCACCGGGCTGGAAACCGGGGCGGAACGGGAAAAAGGCCTTGAAGTGGGCGCCAATGCCTATATTGTAAAAAGCAATTTCGACCCCGGGCACCTCCTGGAGGTCATGAAAAAATTAATATAAAAATTTTTAATAAAGCGGTTGAAGTTAGACGTTAAACATGAGGTTACAATGATCAAAGTACTGATTGTCGACGATTCGAAGTTGGCCCGTTTGGTACTCATGAAAGTACTGACCGCCGACCCCGAGATACGGGTGATAGGAACCGCGGCCAACGGCGAAGAAGCCCTGCGGTTCCTGGAAAAACCCCCGCGGGGGGAGATACCCGATGTGGTCACCATGGATATGATGATGCCGGGTATGGACGGTTTCGAGGCCACCCGCAAGATCATGGAGACCCATCCCCTGCCCATTGTCATCACCACATCTTCCTATAAGCCCCAGGAAGTAGAAAAAATGTTCCGGGCAATCGAAGCGGGGGCGGTCACCATCCTGGAGAAGCCCGGCGCCGTCGCGCACCGGGAATTTGCAGCCGCTTGCAAGGAGTTTAGCGATACCGTCAAGGTAATGGCCGGGGTCAAGGTAGTGCGGCGCTGGCCCCGCGATAAGAAAAAAACTCCCCGGCCGGCAGCGACACCGATCATACACTCCAACCACTCTGTCCTGGCCATGGGCGCTTCTACCGGCGGCACCGGGGCCTTTCAGCAAATTTTGACCCAGTTGCCCGGCGAGCTGCCGGCGCCGATTATGATGGTCCAGCATATTGCCGGCGAATTCATCCCCGGGATGATCCAGTGGCTGGAAAAAACCACCGGGTTCCCGGTTCACCTGGCCCGGGCCGGTGAAAAAATACAGGCCGGTCATGTCTACATCGCCCCGGACGATTTTCATATGGGCGTTATGCCCGGCGGCGACATCGAACTGTCCCGTTCGGAAAAGGAGGAAGGCGTACGGCCGTCCGTTTCATACCTTTTCCGGTCCGTGGCCCGGGTTTACGGCAAAAAGGCCATCGGCGTGCTCCTGACCGGTATGGGCAGGGACGGGGGCCAGGGCTTAAAAGTATTAAGAGACGCTGGGGCGCTTACCATAGCCCAGGATGAAAGCACCTCCACTGTTTTCGGCATGCCGGCCGAAGCCATCAAACTGGGGGGCGCACAGTACATCCTGCCCCTGAAAGAAATCCCGATAAGAATACAACAGGGCCTGGGGCTCGAACCACGGCCCGATAATAGCGAATAAGGAGAGACAAAATGGAAAAGCATAATCCTGTACTAACTACAAATGGTAAAATATGCATTTTAATTGTCGAAGACAGCATGACCCAGGCCCAAAAACTCCAGTATTTCCTGGAGGCGGAAAATTTCCAGGTGGATTGGGTGGAGGATGGCATGAAAGCCCTGGAGTACCTGGAGAAGAACATTCCCCATATCATCATCAGCGACGTATTGATGCCGGAAGTCGACGGGTTCGAGTTTTGCTCGCTTATCAAAAAAGACCCCCGGTATCAACACATCCCGGTCATCCTGTTAACGACCCTTACAGACCCCCAGGATGTGATCAAAGGCCTGGAAAGCGGCGCGGATAACTTTATCACCAAACCCTATGATAAAGACTACCTGTTTTCCCGGCTCACCTACATCCTGAGCAATCAAAAATTGCGGCAAATGTCGGGGAAAAGAAGTTCAGAGTTGGGATTGGAAATATTTTTTGCCGGCACAAAATATTTCATCACCTCTGAGAAAATGCAAATCATCGACATCTTGTTGGCCACCTATGAAGCGGTGGTGCAGAAGAATATCGAATTGCAGCGTTTGAACAAAGAATTAAAAGAGGCTTATGAGAATATCAGGGTGCTTAAGGGGTTGATCCCCATTTGTTCCAAATGCAAAAAGGTGCGCAACGATGACGGTTTTTGGGAACAGGTGGAAGATTATATCGGTCAGCACAGCGAAGCCGATTTCAGTCACAGTATTTGTCCCGACTGTCTTAAAGAGCTATATCCCGGCCTGGAAATTAACATACCGAAGAAAGAGAAAAAATAGCAGTACTTTTATAAAAGCGTCCCCTTTCCAGCCTCTGAATACCTTGCCAAACACTTCTCTCCGCGAATCTTCGTCCCAATCGTTTAGCCCGGACGAGCCGGAACCAAAAAAAACCGGCTCGCCGGGAAATCCCAAATTACAAACCACCAATTACAAACAAATTCAAAATAAAAAGGTTCAAAATTCAAAACAAAAACAGGCTGCCTCGTTGCCAAGGGCAGCGGCTTTGAATTTATTTGAAGTTTTGTTTTTTTGTTTATTGTCCCTTTGTAATAGAGTTAGGTCTATCATTGCTTTATCCATCGTATATTTGTTCATTTTTCCTCCTGCGTATGTCATTGGGTTCCCCCGCTAAGAGGCGCCCCATGGGATAGGTAGAAATCGGTTCCCTGTTCGACTTCGGTAATTTTAGCGCCGGAAGTTCCCAGGAGTTCTGAAAGTTCTTTCAAGGGGTTATATATCGATAGCTGTCAGCTTTCCCATTCTCTATTTTAACTATTACCGGGGTTACCACACTTTTTATATGCTGGTAAAACTCCGGCCTCTTAAGTACCAGGAAAGTCAAGAATTCATAATTGGATGCCCATACGGAAACCTCCTGGTAATAATCGTCTACTACCAAACCGAAGCATGATTTACCGGCAGTTTTTAGACTTTTAAACTCCTCCAGTCCCCTGGATATACAGCTAAAACAATCCTTAAGATCGAATATTAAGAAATAGACGGGTTCCTCGTTCGAATACCATTTTGATAGGGGAATTTCGTTGCCCATTAAATCGGTAACCATAATTCGATCGATCTCTTTAATTGCAAAACTTTCTTGCGGCGACTGCTTTAAACCGAATTTGGAAATAAATAGTACAGTGATACCGACCAGTAAAACCCCTATCGCAATATTATAAAGTCGTTCCGTTTTTATCATTGTTTCCCTTCAAAAGCATAAACATTAATGGTGCATTTATCCGTGTTTTCATCGCGGCCGGGATTCCCGTTGGCGTAGAAATAGTATTTGCCGTTCCTGGAGCCGATGAAATAATCATCGATAAAAACCGTTTTTTCAAGTTTCAAATTATCGGCATTGTAAAAAAGCAAGGCGAACTTTTTATGTGGTGGGTCTTGAATCATCCTGATTTGAATAACCAGGAAATCATCCTCTACCGAAATATTCTCGATCCGGAAATAGGAAGTTTTCCAGTATTCATAATCTCTCCTGAAACCTAGAGGATCATCATCATATTTCTTAAATACATAGAAATCTTCGGGCATTTTCTTATAGAAGGCAGGTATTTCCAATGGGGTCTCTTTTACAACTTTTAAACCATCTGCGCTGATCTCATAGACATTTAGCTCATTCTCAGCAATCAGGAATACACTGGATTTATGACCGGCCAGGTAATATTCCATTAGATAATGGGCATTCGCTTTTTCGTATACTCTATTAACCAGGCCGGCCAAAGGTTTACCGTCAGTGTCATAAACCTTAAGTAGTATCACCTCTTGCTGGTTTTTATCTTTTTTCTTTTCATCCTTCTCGAGAGCTTTTTCGCCTGCAAGAAACCATTTGTCATTAAAGTAAAGAGCACGGTGGACAATATGGGGGTAGTATTGCTGTTTTAGCCATTTGGTTTCTTTCCATTTATAGGTATTCTCCTTTTTGGTGAAGATTTTAACTTTTTGAGTCATTTCTATAAATGCAGCATCCGTTTTATAATTACACATGGCGCTCATCATATAAATATCTGAGGGACCTAAACCGATGGGTGCAAAAAAAACGATCCTGTCCGGGGTGATTAATTTGAGACCGACCTTACCTATAGCAGCGACGATATGGCCATCGTTATCGATAAGAGCGTCACAGATAACGGTATATATCCCTTGGTCGCCATGGTTCCATTGTTGGATCGGACGAAATTCTTTCACTCCCAAAAGTGGGGTTGCGAATAGTAACACATACAGCAAAATAATTGTTAAAAACTGTTTCATCTTCTTTCTCCTTATCTTTTGCAGGTTAAAAGAAGCGCCGCCGGGCTTCCCTGTACTTATTTACCCGGATTCAGGATTTTTTCTGCAAGGGGTTCAATCTACAGGCAGTAGCAGCATGCATTGGCAATTATAATTTAACTCGTAAGGGCATACGCAGGTATCGATACCTAGATATGAAGTTTTATATCCTCTCATGGTCACAACATCTTTAGCGGTGATAGCCGGCGGCGCAATTGCCAGGGCGACAAAAACAGCCGCTAAAAACAAAATGAATATGGGTTTTACAAATTTTGTCATCATTACCTCCTTTCTTTTTTCTATACCGACTCTTACGTCGGCGTTTTTTATTGGAAGCCCGGCGGCGCTTGAAGCGAATAAAGTTGAATGAGTATCACGCAACATTGAACACTGCCTACTCAAAAGATATCCATGGCCTTTTTTCATTTTTTAATAATCTTTTCAGCTTTTTAGAAATAAGTTTACCATATTGACTAATGGGAAGTCAATTCCAAAACTAATAATTCTTGCCAGCCATGAAAATAACCACAAAGGCATGAAGGCACGAAGGTACACCAGGAGGTTTTATTATTAAAAAACCCTTGGTGTCTTGATAGGAGTTTGATTCATCAAACCCGAACGATGAATCGCTTGTGCCGGACTTGATAAATCTGTTATATTTTTCTTACCCTATGTTTCAGGTCGTCTTTAGTGGGTCAAAATACTTCTGCATCAATCCTTCCGCCCTTGAAATTCCCTCTTTGGTGACAACTACCGAATGGTCGTACTGGCGAACCAGGTTGTTTTTTTCCAGTTCATTGAGGATATCGAAAGGATACCCTTTCCAGCCTCTTAATACCTTGCCGCCGGGTTCTCTTCGCGAATCTTCTTCCCAGGCGTTTAGATAAATTAATATTAGATTCAGCTCCATTATTTCCGGGTCTATTTTTCCTCCCATGTATGTCATTGCAGCCCCCCGTTAAGCGACACCTCATGGACTCTTTCGTATTCCCGGATTCGATCTTTGAAAATAGTTTTGACTCTGCTGAGCTCAATGTTGATATTTTGATTCACTTCGGGCACCCGCATATGGTAAACAACATCGTTGTAATATTGGGGTTTTTTCATCCTGATTTCTTGCTCGCCGGTAAGCAGCCAGATTAAGTCGATGCCCAGGGAGTAGTACAGTTTGTTGCCCCATGGGACCGGTAGAAATAATTTCCCCTGTTCGACTTCGGTAATTTTAGCGCCGGAGGTTCCCAGGAGCTTTGCCAGGACCTGGGTGGTGAGTCCCAGGGATTGCCTGGCCAGGCAAAGACGTTGCCCCACTTGCAGGGCGCATTCTTGGTCGGTTAATAATGGTACATCATTTACGCCATTTTGATTCATTTGCTTTCCTCCTCAAACGTCACATTTTACATTTTACATCGATTATTGAAAAAAATGATAAGATCGCAGGATGAACGGATGAACCGGGTGTTTTGACTATTTACACCCGGTTCTTCCTGTAACTCAGCGATCCTGGGTGAATTAACTATTGTTTTTTTCCTTTTTCTCTACTGCTGTTGCCTGGTCAGCCTGGGCATTTTGAGCGCTTTGATCTTTTTGAAGAAGTGGACAGGTAGGAGTTTCTTCCGGTTCAGGCGCTTCGGGTTTGCTCCGGGTTATTTCGGCAGGGGCGCCAATGCCCATTATCTCCAGGTATTCAGGGGTATCTTTAAATGCGATCCTGGCTGCTGTTTTGAAATCCGAATACCATTTCTGTTCTTCTTCAAATAACTCATCCCGTTCTTTCCTGGCTACCTGCGCCTCACCTTTTTTAGCTTCCTGGGCGCTGTTTAACACCTTTAAACCTTCCAGTCCATTCAATCCCTCTTGTAATTTGTCCGTTGTAATTTTAAATTTGGCTAATAAGGTCATAATTGCCTGGTCGATCCCGGCATGTTTATATAATTTGGAGGCTTGATCGATGAATCCATCATAAGCTCTTTTGGGTTCATCATCGATCCCCAATTTTTCCCGGGTTCCGATGTATTGATCGCCGCGCAGTGCTCTTTTTGCCAATTTTCGTATACCCATGTAGCGTACGATTTCATCATCCAATTTGGCATACAAGGCCTGACTGGCTTCCATTTGTTCGCCGTGTTTTCGCTGGCACTCTTTGTATTTGGCATCCAGCAAAAGATTTTTATTCCAGGCATTTTCCAATGACGCATCGTCGTAACCGTATCCGTCCATTCCCGTTTTGATAAAGGGATAGGCCCTGGTATTATCGATCCCGACTCTAACTGCAACTAACAACTCTTCATATTCTTTTGAATACGATGACATTTTAATTCCTCCTTTTCCTTTAAAATTTTAGCAACTAGTTAGAATTTTTCCTTGTATTGAGGTACAGTTCTTTATTTCCGCGGAACATTTTCCGAAAACCCCGGAAAACTTTTCCAACACCCCGGAAAACTTTCCGAACACCCCGGAAAACTTTTCCAACACCGCGGAAAACTTTCCGAACACCCCGGAAAACTTTTCCAACACCCCGGAAAACTTTCCGAACACCGCGGAAAACTTTTCCAACACCCCGGAAAACTTTCCCAACACCCCGGAAAACTTTCCCAACACCCCGGAAAACTTTCCGGACACCCCGGAAAACTTTCCGAACACCCCGGAAAACTTTCCGGACACCCCGGAAAACTTTTCCAACACCGCGGAAAACTTTCCGAACACCCCGGAAAACTTTTCCAACACCCCGGAAAACTTTCCGAACGCCCCGGAAAACTTTCCTGACTCCCCGGAAACGTTTTCCAACGCCGCTATAGCCATTTTTCTCATCCCCGGAACCCATGGACACACCGCGGAACCGTCCGCTGGATTCCCTGAAAACCGGGGCGAAACCGATATCGAATTCGACTTTTTAAAAATAAGGAAATTCGTTGACTTCCCGCCCGGACTATTATAAAATAACCCTGTCATGAAAAGATTAAATCCTTTGCGCCTGTTGGTTTTGAAAAGAGCGGTATTCCCCCATTCCTTTTTCGCCATATTTACAAGCACAACCCTATCTGGAATAAACATGTCCACATTATATTTCGAATTTTTCGAACTGTCAAGTGAAAATTTCGAAAAAAATAAAAGTTTTACAAATAGATAAGGAGTTAAAAAATGAGAAAGTTTAAAGATTCAATTATAACAAGGCTATTCATGGCCTGCTGTTTGTTTTTTGCTCTGGGCCTTTCTGGCTTTGCGCGAATAGACCATAACGGCGCCGGAGACGGTTATAATTGCCCGGGATGCCTGATGAGTAAGGCCAACATTATCGAAGCCTATATCGTCGAGGGCGCCGGCTTCTATTTGAGCGCCGATACCGACATCCAGGCATTACTGGAAATAATCGAGATGCAAGACAGCCGGGGGCTTGATTTCAACCAACTGGCCAGGTTGGTTGACAGCGCCGCGGCCCATATGAAAAACGCTGTAGAAACCTACAGGAAGCTGATAGAAATCGCAGGGGGCACCCCCTACAACGTAGATGTCCAGGCCGCCCTTAAAAATTTTGATTATAACGGCTTCATGCTGGCCAATGGTTTAAATGCAGCTACATTCGGTAATGTCGAAAAATATTTGGGCAACGGAGACATTACGGGTACTTTAAAGAAGGCCTATTCGGATTTCAAAGCCATTTCGGGATTACTTAATTCGATTAAAACGGAGGTATCCACTTCAAAGCTCCCCGGCCTTGAGATTTTCTGGAGGTTGAACGAGACCTGCGCCGAAACCTCCCTTTTCGGCAGCTATGTGACCAGGGTCTTTTATGCACTGCGTTAAAGATTAAATTTAAGCGAGGTTAACATGTTTAATTTTGCCGTCCTTTTTAAACTGGAATTTAAACGCTTCACCCGCTGGTGGAAGCTCGCCATACTATTGTTAATAGTGGGAGTTTCGTATTTCAGCTTCACCCTGGGCGCTAAGGAGTACAAAAAAATACTGGCTGAAAGCGAAAATTTTAAGATGTGCGAAACACTCATATGTTCAAGATTCATGAGCTATAGTCAATATAGAGATGCCGGTTTGGGTGTATATTTCCTTCCGTCCCCATTGATTTCATTTTTCACCAATCCCCCCAAAATATCCGATTTAACCGGAAATTGCAATGCCATCGTGAGATTGGATATCGACAGCAACTGCAAAAACGGGACTGTAACCCAGACCGATGCCCCATTCAAATTGCGGTTTTCCATTATCGTGCTTTTAATGGGCGGTCTGGCCACCTTATTTATTGGCTTCGAACCCGTGCGCAGCACCGAGTATTTGCGATTTCTTTCCGCCAACACTTCCGCAAATCAAACATCGATGGGAATCGCTATCTCACGGTTCATCCTGATCGCAGCCAGTTTCATTTCGCTGTGCCTTCTCATGCTGGCAGCGGCGAAAATACATAAAATTCCAGTGAGGGCGGTGGATATCCCCGGGATGATTTCTTACGTGGCGACGACCTTGATACTGCTCTTTTTTTTATATTTAACCGGCTTCCTGACCGGGAACATCCGCGGCATCGGCAAAGGTATTACCGCACTGCTGGTCATATGGAGTGCCCTCGTGATCGTAATCCCCGGTATACTGGATTCCATTATCGATGATAAAGCAGTTCAAATTCCCTCCCCCTACGAATTACATGAAAATAAACTCCGCGAAATGAATAATTTTGAACGACAAAGCGAAGAGACCTATGGAAAATTCAATAAGAACAATATGGAAACCGAAAGAAAAATAATCGAAGACTACAAGCAGCGGAAATTTAAAGAAATCAAAAACAGGGAGGAACAATTTAAAAAGAAAATCGTGGAAGTCATTGAGGATTATAATAAGTTGGCCATATTCTGCCCCACTACCTTTTACAACCTTACCACCGGCGAGGCCAGCAGCCGCGGGTTCAGTAAATACAAAGAATTTTATGGTTATATGCAGATACTCTGGGATGATTTTGTAAACTTCTGGATCGATCGCGTGTACTATCACGACCCCAAACAAATGGTTAATTTCATCAAGAACGACGAGAATATATTCAAATCCCATGGCCGTCCGCCGGAATATTTTCTAGCCGGCGTCCTGGTAAATTCCGGCTACATTATAATCCTCTTTCTTGGCTGCGCTTTTTTATTCAAAAAGTCCCTTGCAAAGATAAACGCTTCAAAACAAGATATAGCCGGTCTGGGAAACATTAACATCGACATGAAAAGCGGCGACCTGAAAATCTGGCTAACCCAGGGTCATCTCTACCGGGACACTTTATTCAATGTCTTTTCCGGCAACAGGAAAGCATTGAATAAAAAAGGCATAAAGGGTGTGGTGCAAATCAATGGGACCGATATTCTCTCCACCGGCAACCGGGAGCCGTTTACTTATCTCTGTCGCCCCCAACATATCCCCGGCGAGATCAAAGTGAAAGAACTCATTACGTATTATGCCGGGGTGCAAAAAGCGTCAAGAGAAGAATTAAATGCGATCCTCGACAGCCCGGAAATAAAACCCATCAGGCGGAAGCCTTTTTACCGGCTCAACGGCATCCAGGAGTTTCACGCCATGTCGGCGCTATTACAGGTCAAGAGAAAGCAGGTTTATATCATCGATGATTTAGCCACCGGGTATCCGGCGCAGTGCGCCATCCGGTTAAGTGAGCAAATCGCCGCGCTCCAGGAAGCAGGGGCAATTGTCATTTTCCTTACTTCCACTACGGATGTACCCTCTTGCGAAAAAATCACCGGGGCATACCATGATGGGATGTACTGGTTATACTCGGTAGAGTCAAGAAAGGCCTCTTTTGAAATGGAACAACAAAGACAAAAAGAGAATGAGATAGCGAACCATGAATCAAGATAAAAATGACATCGAAGTAGGGACCCGGATCAAGCAGATTCGGACGGCATTGCATTTCCAGCAAAAGGAATTTGCCGTACGCATGGGCGTATCCGGGCCGACGTTATCCGAAATCGAAAACGGGAAATACAAGCCCGGTTTTGATTTCTTAGAAAAACTTTCGCAAGACTTCGAGGTCAATTTACATTATGTATTTTTTGGAGAAGGAGAGATGTTCCTGGGGCCTGGCCGGCGTTATATAGAGAAGCTAAGGAGCCGCGGCGCCAGCCCGGAAGATTTGCGCAAGTTTTCCTGGTATTTCGAGCGGTCGTCCATAATGCATTACCATATATTGAGTGCATTTAACAGCAAGCTTGTGGAAGACAAAACCAACATCGAAAAGGAAGTCGGCGAATATAATCCCGCCGATGACGGGAAATAAGGAGTCTCATTAGGAGGAAAAATGATCGATAAAGAAAAAATAAAGAATTTTTTCATATACACCGGTATTGGCATCGTATTGGTTTTGGCGGCTGTACAAACGTCGAAATTTATGATGGATACCTCTAATTATTTAGATGAAAGCATCCGCTACCGGGAATGGAAAAAATTCGAAAAAGAGTTTGAAAAAGAGATGGAACGGTTTGGGGCAGAAACCTTTGAAAAATCCGGATCGATGGAAGAAAAGGAAAAGAAAAACCCCCTGCCCCTGGAACTAAAGCGAGAAAGGTTTGTATCGGGAAAGCAAATATTTGGGCTTCACAAAAAATATTTAACGGCCATTGAATTTACGGCATTTTGTATGCTGTATAGGGATATGCAGGAACGGCAATTGAATGCAAAAGAGGTAGAATTGATGATGTATTTCATATTGAAAGTGACCCATTTTGCCACACCGGAGGAGATGAAGATTTTTGAAGAAGGCCTGGAACTCAATAAAAAAATAGAAAACCATGTTGCCCAGGGCGAGCCTTCTACAGGGGATAAAAAGTGAGTTGACGCCAAAACCGACGTCGAAAAGGAAGTCGGGGAATTACCACATTTTACTTCGCGGTCCTTCGCGTTCTTAGCGGCTATTTTCCTGGCTAGTCGAAAATGTTGCCTTAAACAGATGTACGTTTTGCTGTCTTATTCCTCACCCTGGCGGTAACTGCGGGGTCCTTCCACTGACAGAGCAAACCATACTAGTACCGGGGTTACACCAGCAATAGCGTCCACTTGTATTATAAGTACAACCACAATTGTCGCCGAGGCACATACAAATGCAAGTATCCTGCCCACACATGATGGAACCGTAGAGCGGCGTCGTCCCAAAATCGATAACCAGGTAGGCTATGGTTATCACTAGCATGACCCTATCCGAAAAGCCATTAATGCTTTGATATTTAATATTGTAGGGAACTGGCATTGCCTGTTCCCACTTGCATTTGAAGGAACAGGCGGTGCCAGTTCCCTACCAATTTGCGCCCCGTGCGATACCTTTTCGGATAGGGTCTA
>Ga0315278_10000291_pt1 | contig 44898 bp, 42 predicted proteins | sample YL17G06_0_MG_FD_203880 | JGI IMG/M metagenome (GOLD analysis project Ga0315278, IMG submission 203880) | Sediment microbial communities from Yellowstone Lake, YNP, Wyoming, USA - YL17G06_0 | ecosystem: Environmental > Aquatic > Freshwater > Lake > Sediment | place: USA: Wyoming | collected... | reverse complement strand
CGCGCCGGAGCGCTCACGTCGCGATCCACTCTGCCACCGGCCGCGTGAGAGCCTCTTCTAGGCGAATCCCCTCCGCTCCGACGAGCAAGGGGCGCGCCGAGGGGACCAGGCGGGCGAACTCCGCTAAGCCCTTCGGCGCCTCGCGCCTCCGTCCGCTCTTCACCTCGACGGCCAGGATCCGCCGCCCCATCTTGACGACGAAGTCCACCTCGCGGTTCCGCTCCCGCCAGTAGAAGAGCTCGCATTCGCCGCCGGCTGCTGCGTTGGCGAGGTGCGCGCCCACCGCGGACTCCGTCAGCCGCCCCCAGTAGTCCTCGTCCCGCCGGGCCTCATCGAGCGTAAGCCCACTCTGCGCCGTCAGGAGCGCCGTGTTGAGCACTTGGAGCTTCGGGCTCGATCCGCGCTGGCGCACGGCCGAGCCTGCGTACTTCTGCAGCCCCGTCAGCATGCCCGCTCCGGAGAGGAGGTCGAGGTAGTGTGCGAGCGTCGTCGTGTTCCCGGCGTCTTGAAGCTGGCCGAGCATCTTCGTGTACGAGAGGATCTGGCCGGAGTAGCGGCAGCCGAGCTCGAAGAGCCGCCGCAGGAGCGCCGGTTTGTCGACGCGTGAGAGGAGGAATACGTCGCCCGCGATCGTCGTCTCGATGAGCGAGTCCTTGATGTAGCGCGCCCAGCGCGATGGGTTCGAAATGAGGGGCGCCGCCCCCGGATAAGCGCCGAAGAAGAGATACTGGTCGAGGGTGAACCCAAACGCTGCGTGCATCTCGGCGAACGACCAATGGGGGACGGCGAGCAGCTCGAACCGACCGGCCAGGCTCTCGCTGAGTCCCTGTTGGATTGAGAGAGGGGCCGAGCCGAGGAGGACCACGCGAAGAGGGAGGCGAGCGGCCGTGTCCTCGTCCCAGAGGCGCTTCACCGTCTCCGACCATCCGGAGACCTTCTGGATCTCGTCGAGCGCCAGGACGGCGCCGGCTCGTCCCGCGTCCCGGGCGACGAGGCGCGCCGCTTCCCACTGCGCAGCAATCCAGGTGCGATCTCGCAGCGTCGGCTCATCGGCGGACGCATATCGGGCTTGCTCGCCCCAGGCGGCGAGCGCCTGCCGGACTAAGGTTGTCTTGCCCACTTGGCGCGGTCCGGCGACGACCTGCAGGAACCGGCGCGGCTCGCGCAGTCGGCCAGCCAGGACCTCGGTCTTGCTGCGAGAGAACTCGGTGCCCCGCACTTTACTCATGGCGTTGAGTAATTTTACTCATGGCGTTGAGTAAAACAACTCGCCTCTTGCCGCGCATCCATCGAGTCCCTTCGGTCCACTCCGGGTCGACAGCACCTTCTCTATCAGTCGTATAGCGAGATCTGCCGCTTCTCGAGCGCATCGCAAGCAGGCTCCGCCAGATGCTAGTCCTCTTCCGCCGTCCGGTCCGCCGCCGACTCACTCCTGGCCGCGGCTCGGGCGGGGGGACCGTCCTCCTGGGCTCGGTGCCTCCGGGGGCGCCGCGAGACGGAACAAAGCAGAAGCGCCTTCCGTTGTCTGGCGAGCGACCTCGTTGACTGAGATCCCTCGGACGCGGGCGACCTCTTCGGCGACGAGCGAGACGTAGGCGGGCTCGTTCCGCTTCCCGCGATGCGGGACAGGTGTGAGGTACGGGCAATCGGTTTCGAGGACAATCCGCTCGAGAGGAACCGCGGCGACGGCTTGGCGAAGGACGTCGTTTGCCGGGTAGGTGACCGGCCCGCCGATTCCAAGATAGAGGCCAAGCTTGAGGAATCTTCGTGCGAGCGCCACGTCGCCGAGGAAAGAGTGGACGACCCCGCCGGCCGGGAGCTTGACCTCGTTCAGGATCTTGAGATAGTCCTCGGTCGCGTCGCGGTTGTGAAGGATCACGGGGAGGTTCCGTTCCCGGGCGAGGGCGAGCTGTTCGATGAAGACGCGGCGCTGGACGTCGCGGGGGGAGAGATCGCGGTAGTAGTCAAGGCCGATCTCGCCGATCGCGACGACCCGATCTTCCGCGGCGAGCGTCGCAAGACGGGCAAACCCCTCGCGGTCAAGGGTCTTTGCGTCATGGGGGTGGACCCCGACCGAACACCAGACGCCCGCGTTCTTGTGGGCGAGGCGGACCGCCGCCTCGCTTGAGGAGAGATCCGCGCCGACCGTGACGATCCCGATCGACTCGGCCGCAGCACGGGCGATGACGAGGTCGCGATCGGGCGCGTAGCGGCGGTCGTCGAGGTGGGCGTGGGTATCGATGAGTCTCATCGTTCGATCTGTGCGAGGGCAAGCGGCAGGGCCTCGATGAGGTCGGTCGCGAGGATCGCGCGCTCGGAGATCTCGCCTGTGAGAAGGTCAGCCGCGGCTCCGTGGACGTAGGCCCCCAAGACTGCGGCGTCTTCCGGCGAGCCGCCGTTCGCCAGCATCCCCGCGATCAAGCCTGTGAGGACGTCCCCGCTTCCGGCTTTGGCCAGGCCCGTGTTCCCGGTCGGGTTGAGGAAGATCGTCCCGTCTCGGAGGCCGATCGCGGTCGGCCTCCCCTTGAGGAGAAGGACGACCCCGTGCTCCCGCGCGAACGCCCGCGCCGTCTCAATCCGGTCTTGGTCGACCTCGTCCGCCGACCGATCGACGAGGCGCGCCATCTCCCCAGGATGGGGGGTGAGGACGGAGCGGCCGGCGCAATGCTTGAGCCAATCTCGATGAGAAGCCAAGGCGAACAGGGCGTCGGCGTCGAGGACGAGCGGGACCTTCGATCGCTTAAGGATCACCCCGACGAGCACGTGAGCGGCTGGCGACCTTCCCAGGCCCGGCCCGATCGCAAGGACAGTCGCTGCGTCGAGGGCCGGCTCAAGGGCGGCCATTGCGTCTGGGGCGACGTGACCGGCGTCTTCGGGAAGGCCGAGGGTGAGCGCCTCGGGCAGGGCAGTGGCGACGATCGGTTGGATCGAGGAGGGGCAGGCGACCGTGACGAGCCCGGCTCCGCTACGGAGCGCCGCCCGTGCACACAGGATCGCGGCCCCACTCATCCCAAGAGAGCCGGCCACGACGAGGACGTGGCCGAAGGTCCCCTTGTGGCCGTCGGGCCGCCGCGCGGGAAGGATGGCCGCGGCGCCATCCTGAGTGAGAACGCGGGCGAGCGGGACGAGGCGCGCGAGGACTTCCGCCGGGTAGGCGACCCTTGCCACCTCGATCTCGCCGCAGAAGGAGCGGGCCGGGAAGAAGAGGTGGGCGGGCTTGAGGAACTCCATCGCGATCGTGAGGTCGGCCTCGACCGCCTCCCCCAGGAGGGCTCCTTGGTCGGAGGCAAGGCCTGAGGGCAGGTCAAGGGAGACCGTCTCGCAGTCGGCCGCGTTGATGAGTCGAACGGCTTCTATCTCCCGGCCGGCGAGCGGCCGGTCCAGGCCGCTCCCGAAGAGCCCGTCGATCACCCCGTCGCACTCGAGGAGGAGCTCCTCGAGAGGCCCGAGGTCCTTGGCAAGAAACTGAAGCCGTCCCGGAGCCGCCTCCTCCAGGCGCCGCGCCATCAGAGCCGTGGTCGGCGAGAGGTCCTCGGGACGGCACAAGCCGAGCGCAGTCACGTCGGTCCCGCTCTCGAAGAGGACTCTCGCCACGACGAGCGCGTCCCCTCCGTTCCCGCCCCGGCCCGCGATGGCGAGCGGCCGCTGGAAGTCGGCCCGCTCAAGGATCAGCTCGGCGGCACTCCTTCCCGCGCTCTCCATCAGCGTCTCCGAGGGGATACCGGCTGCTTCGGCCTCGCGGTCGGCCTCGCGCTGGGCCTGGCTTGTGAGGACGAGCCGCGTTTCTTCGCTACCTGCTGCGGGCATTCTCCTTCTCCTCCTCCTGCCCCTCTTTGAACCGTCGGACGATCTCCCCGGCCACATCCTCGGGCGAGCGGCCGGTGACGTCAATCCAGGCGACGTCTTTGTCGCTGCGGAACCACGCCGTCTGGCGGCGGACGAGCGCCCAGGTGTTCCGCACGATCGCCTCCTCGAGCTCCTCCTCTGGGATCCCGCCCTCGAGGAAGGCGAACGCCTCGCGCACCCCGATCGTCCGGTAGGCCTGAGCTATCTTCTCGAGTCCCTGTTCGCGGAGGCCCTTCACCTCGGTGACGAGGCCGCGTTCGATCATGCCTTTGACGCGCGCCGCGATCGCGGCCCGGTGGTCCTCCTTCTCTCGTGTGAGCCCGATCGGGACGAAGCGATGGGGAAGGGGCGTTGCCTCCTCCTGCCAGGCGCTGATCGGCCGGCCGGTGAGCGCGTGCACCTCGAGGGCACGCACGAGGCGCAGGCGGTCATTCTGGTGGATGCGTGCCGCGGCCGAGGGGTCGACCCTCTCGAGGCGCGCGTGAAGCTCTGCGGGAGGGACGAGCGAAAGCTCTTGTCGAAGGGCCAGGTCGGCCGAGGGGCCGGAGAAGAGCCCGCGCAGGATCGCTCCCAGGTAGAGGGTCCCTCCGCCGCACACGATCGGCACGGCGCTCCGCCCCGCGATCTCCTGGATCAGCCGATCAGAGTCCTCCCGGAAGGCCATGGCGTCGTAGCGGCCGGTCGCCTCAACGATGTCGTAGAGGTGGTGCGGCACGCCTTTGCGGTCACTCGTCGGGATCTTGTCGGTTGCGATGTCCAAGCCTCGGAAGAAGGCGCGCGAGTCGGCCGATATCACCTCGCCGTTGAGGGTCCGCGCGGCCTCGATCGCGATCCGACTCTTCCCCACGGCGGTCGGCCCGAGGATGACCAGAACTCCCACCCGCTTTGGCTCGGTCCCTACGGCGCGAGAGGGCGATCCACTCCCCGGCCGGCTCTGGACCGGCATCGTCTAGTCCTCTCCCAGGAGGAGCTCGCGGAAGCGCTTCAGCTCCGCGCGGCGCGAGGGGTGCTTCAGCTTCTCGATCGCCTTGATCTCGATCTGCCGGACGCGCTCGCGGGTGATGTTGAACTTGAGGGAGACGTCCTTCAGGGTGCGCGGGTGGTCATCGTCCAGACCGTAGCGGAGCTTCAGGATCTCCCGCTCGCGTTCGTCGAGCTGGTCGAGCGCGCGGCCGAGTTGCTCCTTCAAGAACATGCGGAACGTCTCCTTGGTGGGCGAGGGAGACGAGGGATCCTCGATGAAGTCGCCGAGGGTGTCCTCGTCCTCTTCTCCGATCGGCCTCTCGAGCGAGGCGGTGTACTGCGAGACGTTCTCCACCTTCTTGATCTTGTCGATCGACATCTGTGTGAGACGCGATAGGTCCTCGAGGCTTGGCGCGGCGCCGTGCTGCTGGATGAACTCGCGCTTCACCCGGTTCAGCTCGCGCACCGTCTCGATCATGTGGACCGGAACGCGGATGGTGCGCGATTGGTCGGCGATGGCGCGGGTGATCGCCTGACGGATCCACCACGTGGCGTAGGTCGAGAACTTGTAGCCGCGCGTGTAGTCGAACTTCTCCACCGCCTTCATCAGGCCCATGTTCCCTTCCTGGATCAGGTCGAGGAAGGAGAGGCCGCGGTTCATGTAGCGTTTGGCGATGGACACGACCAGGCGGAGGTTGGAGATGGTCAGGCGTTCGCGGGCCGCTTGCCCCTTTGCGAGAAGGACCTCGAGGTCACCCTTCTCTTCGGGGGGGAGGATCGTGATCCCAAGCTCCTCGGAGAGGCGGGCGGTCTCCAGCCGGTCTCTGGCTCGGATTCCCGACTCCATGGCCATGGCCAGCTCGACCTCCTCCTCCTTGGTCAGAAGGGGGACCTTGCCGATCTCCCGCAGGTAGGTCTTCACCGGGTCGTCCCGTCGCGGCCCGGCGTCGCGGTCGTCGACCTCAGCCTCGCCGGTCTCCTCTGCGGCGGCTTCGGTCTCCTCCTGGGTCTCCTCTTCCTCGGCCAGGAGTTCCTCGGCAACGCTCAGCGCCTCGGCCCCCGCCAGGAGTTCCGGGTCCGCGTCCGGCTCGAAGTCCGGGGAAACCCCGTCTGGCACGACGGGATCGAGGGCGGGCGCCGGTTCGGTCTCGGGTTCGTCGTCGAGGCGGTCCACCGTGGGGAGGTCTTTGGGGCGGGGTTGCGGATGCCCCTTCTTCTTATCGATGGCCATCGGTCTTCCTCCTGGAGAGCTTCTGCACCACAAGAGCGCGGTAGGTTCCCTCTAGTTCGTCGACCCGAGTCCGGTCTCCCGACTCCTCGCTTCGTTTGATTTCCTCACGCAACCCGGCCAGGCGTCGCTCGATCGCCGGCAGCGTCACGAGACGTGCCATGGCGTCGCCCAGCGCCTTCTGTGCGTCACTGAACTCAATCGGCGCCAGGGCGAGGAAGCTTCCAAGCTTCGCCGACTCCTCGTCGAGATCGCGCATCAATAGAGAGAGGTCGCTGAGATCGGACCCCTTGCTCAACTCTTCGGCGATCGGGCGGAATGCGCCCGAGAACGCCTCCGGAGAGACGAGAGAGAACACGGCTTGGGCGTCCGCCTTCCCCCGCAAGAGAAGGGAGAGGATGACTTCCTGCGCGCCCCACTTCCGGTCCTCAACGCCCTCCAGCTCTCGGCCTGGGCGGCGCGACGGCCTTCCGGACAGATCCTGCATCACCTGCTCGAGAGAGAGGTTCACGAGGTCGGCGAGATGGCCGGCGATCTCCTGGCGGAGCGGGAGGCTTGCGATCTCCTGGTAGAAGGGTCTTGCCTCCTCGAGCGCCTTCTCCTTCCCCGTGAGCGTGCCAAGGTCGTGGCGCCCGGAGAGCGATTCGAGATAGAACAGGTGAAATGGGACGGCCTGGGCCACAAGCTCCTCCATCCTCTCCTTTCCCTCACGCCGGACCAGGCTGTCTGGATCCTCCCCTTCGGGGAGACGGGCCACCTTCACGGAAAGGCCGCTGTTCCGTAGGATCGTCATGCCACGCAGGGCGCCGGCTCCGCCGGCCGTGTCCCGGTCGTAGGCGATCACGGCCTCGTCGGCGAAGCGCGCCAAGAGATCCGCCTGCCCCTGCGTGAGGGACGTCCCCATGCTCCCGACGGCTTGGCCGATCCCGGCGAGGTGGAGGGACAGGACATCGGTGTAGCCTTCGACGAGGACCGCCGAACGGCTGGCGGCGATCGCCTCCCGCGCCCAAGAGAGGCCGTAGAGCGTCCGCCCCTTGTCGAAGATGGGGGTCTTGGGGGAGTTCAGGTACTTGGGTTCCCCGGAGAAGGTGCGTCCGCCAAAGGCGATCGGCCTGGAAGAGAGGTCGTAGATGGGAAACATCACCCGGTCGCGGAACCGGTCGTAGGGGCTGTCCTTCCCTTCCACGAGGAGCCCCAGGTCGATGAGGACCTTCGTGCCGTAGCGCTTGGCGAACGTTGCCTTGAGATGGTCCCAGCCGTCTAGCGCGTAGCCAAGCCCAAAACGCGTCCACACCTCGGGGCTAAAGCCGCGGCCGAGGAGGTATTGGCGGGCCTTCTCCCCGTCGCCCGGACGCACCAGGTTCTCCGCGAACAGGTCGGCCGCACGAGCGGTGATCGCGTAGAGCTCGTCCCTCTCTCCATCGCCGCGCCGCTTCAGTTCGACCCCCGCCTCCGCGGCCAACCGCTCCAGGGCCTCGGGGAAGGAGATACGCTCGATCTTCATCAGGAAGGCGAAGAGGTCTCCCCCCTCGCCGCAGCCGAAGCAGTGCCAGAGACCCTTCTCTGCGCTGACGACGAACGACGGGGTGTCGTCCTTGTGGAACGGGCAACGCGCCTTGTAGGTCTGTCCCGACTTCACCAGGGACAGGTAGCGGGACATCACCGCGGCGACGTCGATCCGCTCCTTGACCGCCTGAACGTCCGTCCGTCCGCCGGTCATTCGTCCCTCAGCTCCAGCAGATACCCGTTGGTCGTCCTCTCTCTCTCTAGCGTCGTCCGCGGCCCGTGCCCTGGGTAGACGCGGTAGTCGCCAGGCAGAGCAACGATCCGCCGGAGCGACGCCTGGATCGCCTCGGGCGATCCCCCGCGCAGGTCGGTCCTCCCGATCGACTCGGCGAACAAAAGGTCGCCGGTGAAGAGGACCCCCTTTCCGAGGAAGGCAACGCTTCCAGGGGAGTGCCCGGGGACATGGAGGACGCGAAGGCCCGGCAGGATCTCGTCGCCTTCCTCGAGGTACCCGTCGACCGCCGGGTGCTGCGGGAAGGCGTGGTCCAGGAAGGGCAGGTCGGCGCGGTGGATTCGGACCGAGGCACCGTTTTCTTGTAGGACCCAATCTCCTCCGACGTGGTCGAAGTGGCCGTGCGTGTTGAGAACCAGGTCGATCCTGCGGTTCTTGATGAGCGCGAAGAGTGCATCAGACGCCTCGGCTGGATCGATGACCGCGGTCACCCCGTCCGCTGTCACGACGTAGCAGTTGGTCTCGAGCTCTCCCAGCAAGATTGTTTCGACCTGCAGTGTCGCCTCCTTACGCCCGCGCAACCGTCAGGACGAAGACCCTCTCACACTCGCCCCTCTTGAGGACGCTGGCGGACTCCTCCACGGTGGAGCCGGTCGTGTAGATGTCGTCCACAAGGAGAACTCTCCCTGGGTGCGATGTTACCAGCCGGAAGGCTCCTCGCAAGTTTTCTTGCCGCCCGGCAGCCGGAAGGCCGGCCTGCGGGGGCGTGGGGCGCGCCTTCTTCAGGAACGGCTGGACCGGCAGGTGAAGGCGCCGTCCGACGCCCTCCGCCAGGAGGCGCGCCTGGTTGAACCCACGACGGCGGCGATCGGCCCACGTCATAGGGACGTAGGTGATGACGTCGAGACGTCCGAACGGTTCCTTCTCCTCTAGGTACTGCGCGAGGCGCGGCGCGAGCCAGCGCGCGATGGCTCGTTCCCGCTCGAACTTGAGTGAGCGGACGAGGGTCCCCCAGCCGCTCTTGTACGGTCCGAGCGATCGCGCCAGGTCAAATCCTCGGTCCCGCGTGCCACAGGGCCGACACAAGTCAAGGTCCGGGCTCTCGAGCGGCTCCTCGCATCGCAGGCATCGTGGCCCGTCCAGGCTCGGCAATTCCCTCTCGCATCCCGGACAGAGAGGGGCGACGCCGGGACTCGCTTCCCCACAGGCGAGGCACCGGTGGGGAAAGAGAAGCGCAAGCAGGCTCTCGCCAACGAAGCGGCCGGTCCTTTGCTCAGAGGAGACGGACGACCCGCGCGAGCTGGTTCGTGTACCCCCACTCGTTGTCGTAGAACGTCACCACCTTGAGAAGCCGGCGGTCGACCACGCGGGTCGATCCCAGGTCGACGACGCTAGCTCGCGGATCTCCGATGATGTCGCTCGACACCATCGGATCGACGCTTGTGCCAAGGATCCCCTTGAGCTCTCCCTCGGCATAGCGGCGCAGGGCGGCATTCACCTCGTCTACCGTGACGTCCTTCTTCATCTCACAGACGAAATCGCTGACAGATCCTGACGGGACTGGGACCCGGAACGAGATCCCGTCTATCTTGCCGGCGAGGGAAGGGATCACGCTGGCTGTGGCCGTCGCCGCCCCAGTCGAGGTGGGAACGATGTTGATCGCCGCAGCGCGGCTGCGCGAGAGGGAACTTCCTGCCCCATCGACGAGCTGTTGGTCGGCGGTGTAGGCGTGCACCGTGGTCAGAAAGGCGTGAGCGATTCCGAATTCCTTTTCCAGGACGTGCGCCACCGGGGCGAGCGAGTTCGTCGTACAGGTTGCCGCGGACACGATCATGTGGGTCCGGGGGTCGTAGGACTTGTGGTTCACCCCGAACACGATCTGGGGGATCTTCTCTCCACCCTCTCCCTTGGGTTCGGTCGCGATGATCACCCGCTTGGCGCCAGCCTGCAGATGGCGCGACGCCCCCTTTGGCCCATCGTAGGCGCGGAAGACGCCGGTGGACTCCACGACGACGTCGACACCGCTGGCCCCCCAGGGCAGCTTCTCCGGCTCCTTCTCGGCGAGGAGCGGCACGAAGGTGCCGTCCACCTCCAGTCCATTCTCCTTGGCCACGACGGTCCGCCCGTAGAGGCGGTAGACCGAGTCGTGGGTGAGGAGATAGGCCGCCTCCTTGGGAGTGAGGCGGACGTCGTTTAGCGCCACGACCTCGAACTCGCTCGTCTTGAACACGAGACGGAAGAAGGCGCGGCCGATTCGGCCAAACCCGTTGATTCCCACCTTTTTCATGCTCGAACCTCCTTGTCATGCTCTGCGACCATGGACGCGAAGTAGGCGTGAACGCGCAGGTCGTCCGTCAACTCCGGGTGGAAGCTCGCGACCAGGACGTTCCCTTGTCTGGCCATGACCGGGATTCCTTCGTGCCGCGCCAGGACGGTGACCCCATCTCCCACCCGTGTGATGTAGGGCGCGCGGATGAACACAGCCGGGACGTCACGACCGATTCCCTCAACCTGGAGCGAGGTCTCGAAGCTCTGCACCTGTCTGCCTGTGGCATTGCGCGCGACGGTGATGTCGATCGCCGGGACGCAGGCTTCTTTCAGTCCCTCGATCTCTCGGGCGAGAAGGATCATGCCCGCACACGTCCCGAAGAGCGGGAATCCACCCTGCGCGCGGCGCCGGAGCTCCTCCAGAAACGCGCCGGCCGCGAGGAGGGAAATGGCCGTCGACTCCCCGCCAGGAAAGATCAGAGCGGAGAGGCGTGCCAGCGCCGCCGCGTGCTTCACCACTACCGCGTCGATTCCTAGGCGCGCGAGACTTCTCTGGTGCTCGCGCACCGCGCCCTGCAGGCCCAAGACCCCGATTCGCATCTAGCGGACCTGCATCATCTCGTGAGGCGGGATCTCGTCGATCGAGATCCCAACCATCGCCTCGCCGAGCCCAGATGAGACCTCGGCGAGGATCTTGGGGTCGTCGAAGTGGGTCGTCGCCTGCACGATCGCCCGCGCCCTGGCCTCCGGGTCGCCGGACTTGAAGACTCCGCTTCCCACAAAGATCCCGTCGCAGCCGAGCTGCATCATCAACGCGGCATCCGCGGGTGTGGCGATCCCGCCGGCGGCGAAGTTGACCACCGGGAGCCTTCCAGCCTCACGGATGGCGAGGAGAACGTCGTGCGGGGCGCCCAGCTCCTTCCCCATGCGCACGAGTTCCTCCTCCGGGGCGGCGAGGACGGCGCGGATCTGCTCGTTCATCAGGCGCATGTGCTTCACGGCCTCGACCACGTTTCCGGTTCCCGGTTCGCCCTTGGTGCGGATCATCGCCGCGCCCTCGGCGAGCCTTCTGGAAGCCTCACCCAGGTCACGCGCCCCGCACACGAAGGGAACCGTGAACGCCCACTTGTCGATGTGGAAGCGCGGGTCGGCCGGAGTTAGGACCTCCGATTCGTCGATGTAGTCGACCTCGAGTGCCTGCAGGACCTGCGCCTCGACGAAGTGGCCGATCCGGGCTTTCGCCATCACAGGAATGGAGACCGCCTGCATGATCTCCTTGATGCGTGCCGGGTCGGCCATGCGGGCGACCCCGCCGTGCGCGCGGATGTCCGCCGGAACTCGCTCCAACGCCATGACGGCCACGGCTCCGGCCTTCTCGGCGATCGTCGCCTGCTCGGCCGTGGTGACATCCATGATCACCCCGCCCTTGAGCATCTCGGCGAGCCCGCTCTTGACACGGAACGTTCCTTTCTCTGCCACTCTGCTCACCCCCCGCGCTTGAGTCCAAACGAGAGGTTACCCGCCCTGAGTGAGGAGAGCAAGAGAAGACGCGCACTTGCGCGGCCGATCGGTCGCCCTACCTGGCGGCCTTGCGGTGGCGGTCGTCGGCCCAGTTGAGCTTGTGCTCCAGTATTTGGAAGAAGGCCGGGGAATCGCGCAGCCGGACAAGGCGCGTGGGCAACGGTCCCGGACCCACCGTCACCTCCGCCCCGCCTTCCAGGTCGGTGAGGAAGTCCCCGTCGGTGTAGAGGCTGGCCGGGGTCCTCACTCGAACACGCAGGGGTTCCTCGCTTTGGAAGACGACCGGTCGCAGTCCGAGCTTGTGCGTGGCCAGGGGCGTCGCCACGATGCACGCGGCCGAGGGGACGATGACCGGGCCGCCTGCAGACAGGCTGTACGCAGTCGAACCGGTCGCCGTGGCGAGGATGAGGCCGTCACCGGGGTACGTGGCGACGCTCCCGTCGCTCCAGACGAGCTCGAGCTCGCAGAAACCGATTGCGGTCGACCGGCCGAGCACGAGGTCGTTGAGCACGGTCCCGCGTGCTCCCGTGCTGACGGTGAACGCGAGGCGCGCCCGCTCTTCCAGCGTGAACTCCCCGCGCAGGATCGACTCGAGGGCCGCGGAAAGCGATGTCGCCGGGACCTCGGTCAGGAAGCCCAGGCTCCCCAGGTTCGCGCCAAGAATGGGGAGAGCCAAGTCGGCGAACAGCGCGGCGGCCCGAAGCACGGTTCCATCGCCGCCCAGTGCGACGACGAGGGCTCCCTCTTTCTCTGGCACGCGCGGCGTCGTCGCCTCCACGGTGGTGACCTGGATCCCCTTGGCCCCGCACCAGCCCTTGAGCACGGCCAGGGTTCGCGCGGAGGCTTCCTTGGTCGTGTTGACCACGACGTAGATCTTGTGGATGTCCATCCTGGAGATCCTACTCCCGAGCCGCGCTCTCGATCAACGCGACCGCGCGCCCGTGTACTTCCACCGGCAGAGGCGGCGCTCCAGGAACTCGACGGCCACGTAGAGGAGGAGTCCCAAAACCGCCATGACCACGATTCCGGCGAAGGCCTGGTCCCGGCTGAACACCATGCGCGACTTGACGTACGTTCCTAGGCCTGTCCCCATCTGCGCCGTGGTCTCGGCGATGTACAGGAAGGCCATTCCCAACCCGATGCTCACCCGTACGCTCGTCAGGATGCTGGGGAGCGCGGCGGGAAAGACGACATGGCGATACACCTGCCAGCGCGTGGCTCCGGCCGAGCGAACGCTTGTCAGGTGCTCCGGGCTGACGTTCTTCGCCGCCCCCTGCGCGGAGACGAGGATCTGGTATAGGAGAACGAGCGTGACGATGGCGACTTTCGTCGCGTTCCCGGTGCCAAAGAGAAGGAAGAGGAACAGGATGAACGCCACCTGTGGGATGGGATACGTGATGTAGATCATGGGCGACACGAAGCGGTCGAGGAGCCGCTCGTGTCCGATGAGGAGGCCGAGGGGAACGGCTATGACGAGCGAGATGAGCATCGCCGCGAGGAGCCGGGCGGCGCTCGCCAGGAAGTGACGTTGGAGCTCACCGGCGTTCTGCACCACCTGCGACAGCGCCTGGAAGGGACCGGGAAGGGGCGTGGCGGGGTAGAAGGCGCTCACCGCGAGGCTTGCCATCTCCCACAGGAAGAGCAAAACGACGATGCTCGCCACGTAGGTGAGAACTTGCTTCATTGTTCAAGCACCTCCCGCAGGCGGGACGTGGTCCTGCGAAACCCCTCGTTCTGCCGGAACTCGAGAGACCCCATCTCCTCGTTCTCCACCGTTGCCTTGATCCGTGCCGGGCGCTCGGTGAGGACGATGATTCTCTGCCCAAGGAATGCGGCCTCCTCGATGTCGTGGGTGACCAAGACGAGCGAGAAGCGATGCTCCTGCCACAGCGTGAGGAAGAGGTCCTGGATGCGCTCCCGGGTCAGGGTGTCGAGCGACGCCAGAGGCTCGTCCATCATGAGGACAGCCGGCGCGGTGGACAGGGCCCGGGCGATCCCGACGCGACGCTTCATCCCTTCGGACAGTTCGGATGGGAAGCGGTCCTTCACGTTCCCCAGCCCGAGCTTGCCGAGGACCGCCGCGGCGTGGCGGCGAGGGTACTCCCCGGCCAGAGAGAGGCTCAGGTTCGCGTTTTGCCAGACGGTCTTCCACGGGAGGAGTCCGGCGTTCTGGAGGATCAGGGCGACGTCGCGTCGCGGGCCGGTGACCGGCTCTCCGCCAACCTGGATCGTGCCTGCACTGGGGAAGAGGAGACCGGCGATGGCAAACAGGATCGAGGTCTTCCCGCACCCGGAGGGTCCGATGAACGCCAGGCTCCTTCCCCTCTCTACATGGAAGTCGATCGAGTCCACCGCCCGCACGGCCTGCCGGCCCCGCCCGTGATCGACAGTCAGGCCCTTGGCCTCGATCATGGCAAGAATTGGTTCGTCGTCACCGCGGCGTAGGCGAGGTGACACACGGCGTACCGTTTCAGATTCACCCACGCAACCACGTCGGTGAATTGCTGCGGGTCAAGCGGGCCGGTTTCCTCGAACTGCGGGATAACGAAATTGTCGAGCATCGCCGGGGGAATCGTATCGGGACTGACGCCTGGGAAGAAGATGGAGATCGCCACGCCGATTCCCGATTGGATCAGCTCCTCGCGGCTTGTGGCGTTGACCTTGGCGATCGCCTCGCGATAGGCGTCGTAGAAGCGCGCGATCGCATCAGCTTTCTCGTCGACGGCCGTGCCACGGAAGACGATCACTCCCGGAAGGGGTGTGATCCCCTCGAAATCGGAGAGGTGGGTAAACTCAAGGAGTTCCAACGTCTTTAGGTCAGTGAGGTGGGAGATGTAGGTCGTGTAGGGCTCAGGCAGGACGGCGGCCGGGACCATCAGCGCAGCGAAATACACCGCGAGCTGGAGCATGTCCGTATAGTACGAGTAGAGGGCCGCGTCGCCGACCGGGTAGCCGAGCGACGTCATCAACTGATCGGTCTCGAATTCCAGGTCACTGCGATAGATGGTTGCGACCTTGAATCCCTGTTTCCCCGTCGCATAGAGCGCCTCAATGGAATCGATCCGGTACGACTTGGGCGAGAGCAGGGCCAGGCTTCCAGTCTGGTCGCCTCCGTGGGCCACACTGGTGATGACGACGTCGTTGCCGGCCGCGAGGAGGAGGACGGCGGACGTGACGTCACAGATCATCCCGTCGATGGTCCCCGCCAGGAGGGCTGCGCTGCGCTCGTCGTTGTCGCTCAGGCCGACCAGCTCCACGTCGACGCCGTGCTTCTCAAACAGTCCCCAGGACTGCCCGAAGGCGATGGGAAGGCAGCTCATCATCGGAGGAAGGCTGAAGCGGAGCTTCGGGAGAGCGTCCGCCGCTCCCAGACACGGAAAAGCAAGACCGAGAACCACGAGACCCAAAGCCAGACGGCGAGCCCAGGACATGAACCCCCTCCTTCCAGTTCTCAGGCTGTCGCGCGATTATACCGGCCGTCTCATCGCCCACCAGCTCGATAGCCGGCCGTGCCCAGCGCGAGGGGTCTTTCCGGCCGCGACCTGCCGTCCAACGGCCGACAGACGACCCGTGTGAGGCGCAAGGGGATCGCCACGCCGACGGGCTTTGTCGCAGGCTCCCTTTGAGGTAGCATCTGCGCTTATGGATCGGCTGACGACGTGGCTGTGGCGCTACCGGGGGCGTGTCATCGCTGGGTTCATCACGCTCCTGGTGGTGGACGGAGCAGAACTCCTCGTCCCCCTCGTGGTCAGGAGCGCCATCGACCGGCTGGCCCGGGGAGAAGGGGGCCTCCTCGAGAGCGCAGCGTACATCGTCTCCTTGGCCACGGTGGTGATGGTCTTTCGCTTCCTGTGGCGATTCTTCCTCATTGGGGCCTCGCGCCGCATCCAGCGGGACCTGCGGGCGAAGCTTTACCGGCATTTCCTCACCCTGCCGCCGTCCTTCTACAACGAGAAGAAGACGGGTGATCTCATGGCCCACGCCACGAACGACGTGGACGCCGTGAGCATGGCCTGCGGCTTCGGCCTACTCACCATCGCCGACCCGGTGTTCATGATTCCCGTTGCCCTGGGGATCATGCTGGCGATCGACCCGAGGCTGACCCTGTACGCGGTGGCCCCACTCCTGCCGGTCAGCCTGCTCATGATCTGGTTTGGCCGCCTGATCCATCGCCGGTTCGAGGCGGTCCAGGCGAGCTTCTCCCTGCTCATGGAGAAGGTGCGGGAGAACGTGTCCGGGATCCGGGTGCTCAAGGCCTTCGTGCAGGAGGAGGGCACGAGTCGGGACTTCCTGGTCACCAACCAACTCATGGTGGACCGGAACCTGGCCTTGGTGCGCGTGACAGGCTTCTTCAACCCCCTGGTCGAACTGCTGGGCGGGACGTCTCTGGCCCTCGTCTTGTGGATCGGCGGGCGTGGAACGATTCTCGGCCTGATCTCGCTGGGTTCTCTCGTTGCCTTCTTCCAGTACCTGGCCATGCTCACCTGGCCGATGCTCTCCATCGGAAACGCCGTCAACCTCCTTCAGCGTGGACGAGCGTCCCTGACCCGGATCAATCGACTCCTGGCTACTTCTTCGGATGTCGCGGCTCCGGCGGTTCCGCGGCCGGTGCGCGGCTCTTCGATTGAGCTGCGTGACCTGACGTTCTCCTACCCCAGCCGCGGGACAGGCGAGGATGCCCCAGCGCTCCGAGGGGTGAACCTCATTGTGGAAGCAGGGACGACCCTGGGCGTGGTCGGGCTGACCGGGGCCGGAAAGAGCACCCTGGCTCATCTCCTGCCCCGTTTGTTCGACCCGCCGCCTCGGAGCGTCTTCATCGGCGGGACGGACGTTCGCGACCTCGGATTGGAAGACTTGCGCCGGTCCATCGGATTCGTCCCGCAGGACGGCTTCCTCTTCTCCGCTTCGATCCGTGAGAACATCGCCTTTGGCGACCCGGACGCAACCGACTCCGCCGTGGAGGCGGCGGCCCGCCAGGCAGGGATCCACGACGAGATCGTGGCGTTTCCTCAGGGCTACGACACGCGGGTCGGCGAACGCGGGCTGACCCTGTCCGGCGGGCAGCAGCAGAGGGTGGCCATCGCGCGGGCGCTCCTCCTTGGTCCCAAGATCCTGATCCTGGACGATCCGCTCTCCGCGGTGGACGCGGAGAAGGAGGAGTTCGTCCTCTCCAACCTGCGTGAGTTCTTTCGCAATAGGACGTGTCTGGTCATCGCGCATCGCATCTCCGCCGTGAAGAACGCCGATCGGATCATCGTTCTCGATCAGGGGCGACTCGTCGAGTCCGGGACTCACGATGATCTCGTGCTCCAAGACGGGATCTACCGGCGCCTGTGGAGACTGCAGCAAGCGGAGAAGGGGGTGGTCGCCGCGTGAGCCAGCCCTTCTCAGACGACGAGATTGTCGGCAAGGCGTTCGACCTGCAGCTCTTGCGGAGGCTCGTCCGCTTCCTCGTCCCTTACCGCGGGCTGTTCCTGGTCTCGGTCGTCCTGGTCCTCTGTCTGACTGCGATCCAGATCGGGCTCCCGTACGTCACGAAGCTCGTGATCGATCGCGACCTCACCCTGTCCCGGGCGGTGGTGACCCTCGATAGCGTGCCAGCCGATCGGACGGCCCTGCCGCTGGGGGACGGACGCTACCTCGTCGACCTGTCGAAAGCCAACGCAAAGACGCGGCGCGCCTGGGAGGCAACCGGCGCGCTCTCAAGCGAGCGGTACGCGTTCGTCGCCGAGGGATCTCGAGGCGCTGCCGTCGCGGCAAGGGAGGCGGAACGGTTCATCCCGGTCCCGGGCGGCTACATCGTGGAGGGGAATTCGCTGCGGAACCTTGCGAGCGCGGATCGGGCCCTCGTCCGCGGAGACGCCCTCGCAGGGCTCGTTCAGATGGCGTCTCTCTTCATCGGTGGCCTCTTCCTCCGATTCCTCCTGGCCATGTCCCAGGTCTACCTTCTCCAATACACCGGCCAGAGGGTGATGTTCGACATGCGGCGCGCCCTGTTCCAGCATGTGCTTCGCCTCCCGGCCCGCTTCTTCGACCGGGCCCCGGTGGGGCGTTTGGTCACTCGCGTGACGAACGACGTCGAAGCGATCAACGAGATGTTCACCTCGATGCTCGTCAGCCTCTTTCGGGATGCCTTCCTCTTGGTTGGAGTCCTGGCGATCGTCTTCACGCTGGAGTGGCGCCTGGCCTTGGTTGTGCTCATCCTGTTTCCGGTCATCGTCATCGCGGCCGTCCAGTTCCGAAACCGCGTCCGCGTCGCCTATCGCGAGGTGCGCAGGCAAATCGCTCGGCTGAACGCCTACATCCAGGAGACGATCTCCGGGATGCGGATCATCCAGGTCTTCCTGCAGGAGCGCCAGGTGAACGACCGCTTTGCCGCGATCAACAGGAGCAAGTTCGAAGCCGACATGCGCCAGCTCCTCACCTTCGCCGTGTTCCGCCCCCTGATGAGTTTCTTGAGTTCCTTCGCCGTCGCGCTCGTCATCTGGTACGGCGGGCTGCGCGTCCTGGGCGGAGGTCTCTCTCTTGGCGCGCTGACCGCGTTCATCCAGTACGTGCAAATGCTCTTTGACCCTGTCATCTCGCTTTCGGAGGGGTACAACATCCTCCAGGGCGCGATGGCCTCCTCAGAGCGCATCTTCCTCGTCCTGGACGAGAAGGAGGAGGATCGGGGCGGAGGAAAGATCCTCGAGCCGTTCCAGGGCGAGATCGAGTTCCGGGACGTCTGGTTCGCCTACAACGAGGAGGACTGGATCCTGAAGGGCGTCTCCTTCAAGGCCAGGCCCGGTGAGCGCGTGGCGATCGTCGGGCCGACCGGATCCGGGAAGACGACGATCATCCGCCTACTCCTGCGCATGTATCCGATCCAGAGAGGCCAGATCCTGCTCGACGGCGTTCCGATTGAGGATCTCGACCTGGCCTTCCTGCGGTCACGCCTGGCGGTCGTGTTGCAGGACGTCTTCCTTTTCTCCGGCGACATCCTGTCCAACATCCGCCTGCGATCGGACATCTCGGAGGAGAAGGCGATCGAGGCGGCCCGGTTCGCCAGCGCCGATTTCGCCGAGTCCTTTCCCGATGGCTACCATACCGAGGTGAAGGAACGAGGGGTCACGCTGTCCCTCGGGGAGCGCCAGCTCCTCGCATTCGCGCGGGCCGTGGCCTTCGATCCGCAGGTGCTCGTGCTGGACGAGGCTACAGCAAGCATCGATTCCCACACGGAGAGTCTGATCCAGAGTTCGCTGCGCAAAATCATGCGTGGCCGTACGTCGATCGTGATTGCGCACCGTCTGTCTACGATCCGCGAGGCCGACCAGATCATCGTCCTGAGCAAGGGGCAGATCGTGGAGGAGGGCAAGCACGAGGAGCTTCTGGCCCGCGGCGGGCTCTACGCTGCCCTTCATACCCTACAGTTCGCTGGCACGAGCACGACCCTGGGCGTCTCCACCGGCGGAGGGGACGTCTAGCCAGGGTTTGCGCCCTTCTCGAAGGGGGGTGCGACGGCCCTGTTGCGCGGGCGCGGGGCGGCGTTTAGCATTGAACTGAGGAGAGGAGAACGTGAGGAACGCGGGGGAGATCCTGATGCGGGTGACGGGGCTCGTGAAGCGCTACGGAGCCGTCTGCGCCGTGGATGCCATCTCCTTTGTGGTTCCCCGTGCCTCCGTGTTCACCATCCTCGGCCCTAACGGCGCCGGCAAGACGACGACCCTGGAGATGCTCGAAGGAATCCGCGAGCCCGACGGAGGAGAGATCGAGGTCTTCGGCGCCAAGCTCAAGCGCGTGACGCGTGGCGTGCGGGAACGGATGGGCGTCCTCCTTCAGGATGGGAACTTCGAGCCCTATCTGCGGGTCAGGGAGACCGTGGCCCTGTTCGCCTCGTTCTTCCGGAGGGCGCTCCCTGTGGACGACGTGCTTTCGAGCCTCTCGCTAGAGGACAAGAAGCGAGCGGCCGTCCGAACCCTCTCCGGCGGGCAGAGGCAGCGCCTGGCCGTCGCGGTGGCGCTGGTGAATGACCCCGAGCTCATCTTCCTCGACGAGCCGACGACGGGGCTCGATCCCCAGGCGCGGCGCAACATGTGGTCGATCGTTACGGACCTCAAACGCCGCGGTAAGACGATCATCCTCACCACGCACTACATGGAGGAGGCGGAAGCCCTGTCCGATCACGTGTGCATCATGGACCAAGGCAGGATCATCGCCGAGGGCTCGCCCCGCGAGCTGGCGAGCGGCCTAGGACAGGAGACGATCATCGAGTTTGTGGCCTCCCGTCTGCGACCCGCTGATCTGGAAGAGCTGGGGCACTGCGGCAAGGCGGCGAGAGTCGACGGGGAGCGCGTGACCCTGAACACGGACGACCTCGTCCGCACCATGGAAGCGCTCCTCGCTTGGTCCAAGGAGCGAGGGATTCCCCTGGCCAACATGACTGTGCGGCAGCCAAACCTAGAGGACGTCTTCCTCTCCCTCACTGGGAGGAGGCTCCGCGAGTGAGGGGCGTCCTGTGGATCGCGCGGGCCCACATCATGACCGCGCTGCGGGAGAAGGGCACGCTCTTCTGGTTCATCATCTTCCCGGTCTTTCTCCTCGTCCTGTTGGCACTCATGTTCGGCCGGATCGGGAACGTGGGCGAGATGAACTTCGACCTGGGCCTGGTGAATCTGGACACCGCCTCCTCCACCGCCACGGTCGACTTCGCCGCGATCGTGGAGCGGGCCTTCGAGGAACTGGGGAAGCGGCCGGCGCTGCTGAAGGAGCCCCTGTTCACTCTGCACCGCCCTTCCTCTGGAGACGACGCAGAAGCCTTCCTCAAGGGGGAAGAGAACATGCTGCGGCTCGGGCGCCGCGCCGCCGTCGTCGTCATCCCCAAGGGATTCAGCGAGCAGGTTCGTGCGCACGCGATGCCCTCTTCCTTCTCGGGGAGCACTGCGACGCCCGCGAGTCCAGCGGGGGAGACGATCCTCGTGTACTACACGAAGGGGAGCGACGCCTCGGAGCTGGCCTCGTCGATCGTCGAGCAGGTCCTCGCCCGGGTGAATCAGGAGGTCCTGGCACAGGCGGGTCTCTTCCGCTCGCAGGAGACGGTCCCGGTTGAGACGCGCTTCATTGGGGGAAAGGAGATCCGCTACGTCGACTTCCTCCTCCCAGGAGTGATCCTAATGGGGTTCTTCACGAACGGCCTGTTCGGGGTTCCCGGGGCGATCCTCTTCTCGCGCGACCGCCGGATCCTCAAGAGCTACTGGGTCACTCCCCTCTCCGTAGGGCGGTACCTGGCCGGGTTCTCCCTGGGGCATCTGGCGCTGTGCCTCCTTCAGTTCATCCTCCTCGCGCTCCTCGGGCGGTTCGCCTTCGGCGCGCGGGTGAGCTTCGCCCAGCCGATTCCGGTCCTGTACCTTCTGCTTGGCGCGCTGACCTTCATGGCCTTCGGCTTCCTGATCGCGGCGGTCGTGCGCACGGCGAACGCGGGGATGGCTCTCGCCAATCTCTTGAACCTGCCGATGATGTTCCTGAGCGGCCTCTTCTTTCAGGTGGGCGGGCTTCCCTCCTTCCTCAAGGTCGTGGTCTATGCCAACCCCGTGAGCTACCTGGCCGAAGGACTCCGCACGAGCCTTGGGATTGGGACGGGCCAGTTCTCAGAGACCCTGACCTTTGCCGTTCCCCTTGCCTGGATCGCTGTGTGCGTCCTGATTGCGTCCAGAAGGCTCAGTTGGGACGTGGTGCGATGAGGGCCTTCCGCCAACTCTTCCTGGCCGAGCTGCGGATTTTCGTGCGGGACAAACTCACCCTCTTCCTCGCTTTCCTCTTCCCTGTGATGTTCATCCTCGTCTTCGGCTTCGTCATGGGGGGGAGGGGAGGGGCGGCGTGGAGCGCCAACCTTGGGGCGGTCGTCGCGGCCGGACCGGACTCCAAGGCGCTCAATGACGTGCTTTCGTCCACGACGTCGATCCGTGTCTCCCGCTTCCGGGACCAGGCCTCGCTCGAGGTCGTCCTTGCCAAGCGCGGAGTGGATCTGGGGCTCGTGTGGAACGGAACGACGCTCCTCTTCCTCTACGATCCCAGTCGGGTTCAGGAGAACTACGCGTTCGAGCAGGTCGCTTCGGGGATCAGCACCGACTTCACTCTGCGCCGCCAGGGGTTGGCGCCGCTCTTCTCGGTGGAGAAGGTTCACGTGGGAAAGAAGGCGGCGACGAACTGGTTCAACGTGGTGGTCCCTGGGATCCTTGCCTTCACGATCCTCTCCGCGGGCCTGTTTTCGGTCTCCGGGCACCTCACCGCCATGAAGGAGCGCAAGATCCTTGACCGCCTGGCGGTCACGCCGATGCCGCCGACCGCTCTCCTTGCGGCCGTCGTATGCGTCCGGCTTCTGAGCGTGTACGTCGGCACTCTCGTCACCCTGTTTCTTAGCGTGGCTGTGTTCAAGCTCTCGTTTGACATCAACTGGCCGCGCTACACGATCTTCGTCGCTGCCTCGACGGTGGGGATGATGGGATTCGGGACGCTCATCACGCTGGTCGTTCGCCGGCCCTCGAGCGCGGGCAACCTCTCGACCATCCTCATGCTGGTGATGATGTTCCTTTCGGGAGTCTACTTCCCGATCGAGCTACTCCCCTCGGTGCTGCGCGCCGTGAGCCGGGTCTTTCCTCTCACTTACATGACGGAGGGGATGCGCTACGTGACCGGCGTCGCGGACATGAGCGCTCTGCGCTTCTGGGTCGTGACGGCCACTTTCGTCGCCATGGCGGTCGTCCTCTTCCCCCTCCTCGCCCGCTACGTCGTCTCCGCGGACCGCCACTAGACCGGGGCACGCTCCGGGCGCCGTGGTGCAGAAAGGTGAATCTCCCTATAATCTCAGGCACAGGAGGTGGCGACGGATGAAGCTCTTCAACACCCTCACGCACATGGAAGAGGAGTTCCGCCCGAAGGACCAAGAGACCGTGAGGATGTACGTCTGTGGCCCCACCGTTTACGATCACCTTCACATCGGAAACCTTCGGCCGATCATCGTCTTCGACGCGCTGCGCAAGTACATGGAGCGTTTCAAGGGATGGCGGGTCCTCTACGTCCAGAACATCACCGACGTCGACGACAAGCTCATCAACCGGTCCAAGGAGACCGGAGAGCCGGTCGAGGCGCTTGCTGCCCGCTTCACGGAGGCCTACTTCGACCTCCTGAGGAGCCTGGGCGCGGCGGCGCCCACGGCGAGCCCGCGCGCCACCGAGCACATCCCACAGATGGTCGAGCTCATCAAGACCCTCGTCGACAAGGGCTACGCCTACGAACGAGGCGACGTGTACTTTCGCGTCGCCGCCTTCGCGGACTACGGCCGGCTCTCCGGCCGGCGGGGCGAGGACCAGGAGGCCAGGTCGCGCGTGGCAGCATCGGAGGAAAAGGAAGACCCGCTCGACTTCGTCCTCTGGAAGAAAGCCAAGCCCGGAGAGCCCAAGTGGCCGTCCCCCTGGGGTGAGGGAAGGCCTGGCTGGCACACCGAGTGCGTCGTCCTTTCGCGGCAGTACCTTGGCGAGCCGCTCGACATCCACGCCGGCGGGAACGATCTCGTCTTCCCGCACCACGAAAACGAGATCGCTCAGGCCGAGGCCGCGACCGGCAGGCCGTTCTTCCGTTTCTTCATCCACAACGGCATGCTCAATTTCGGTGGGGAGAAGATGTCCAAGTCCCTGGGGAACTTCGCCTTCGCCTACCAAGTCCTGGAGAAGTTCGACGCCCAGACCATTCGCTACTTCTACCTCTCCCGCCACTACCGGAAGCCCCTCGACTACTCCGACGAGGGCCTGGAAGAGGCGAAGAAGGCCCTCGCTCGCATCAAGACCCTGATTGAGGAGACAAAGGCCGAACTCGGCTCGGCGGCGAAGGACGAGCCTGGCCCGGCGGGGAAGGAGTTCCTCGAGCTCCTGCCGGGCTTTCGTGCGCGCTACGTGGCGGAGATGGAGAGCGACCTGAACACCGTGGGTGCGATCGCCGCGATCCAGGAGCTCGTCGCCGAGGCCAATCGCTTCCGCTCGACCGCCCAGGGAGCCGATCGCCTGGTGCTCCGCGACACCGTTTTGCTCATTCGGGAGCTGGGCTGGCCTCTGGGCCTCTTCCAGGAGCAGGGACGCGTTGAGAAGGGCCTCGAGGACGACCTGATGCGCCTCCTCATCGACCTGCGCGCCGAGCTGCGCAAGAAGAAGGAATTCGCCCTTGCCGACTCGATCCGCGATCGCCTGGCCGCGCTCGGGGTTGAGCTGAAGGACACCGCCCAGGGCACGATCTGGACCTAGGCTCCTCCGCCCTCGCTGGCCGCCCGGGGGCCTGCCGGCCTGAACCTCGAACCTCGAACCTCGAACCTCGAACCCGGAGCCAAGAACCCGCATCTCAGGCTACGAATCGGGAACGACGAACCCGGCCTGCATCACCTCGCCTCGAGGCAATCGCCGAAACGGCCGCCCGGATCTCCGTCAATTCGGGACGGGACGCCTGTCCACAATGAAGTTGATCGGCCCGCACTAGAATGAGGCTCAGTCACTCTTTTCGGGTATGGGAGAGGGGAAACGTGGTGCATGCCGAGCGTTCTACGCGGGCGATCGTGGACCTGGGGGCCGTCTCGCACAACGTCGAGGCGATCCGCAAGCGGATCGGCCCGACCCGGGGCCTGATGGCGATCGTCAAGGCGGACGGCTACGGTCACGGCGCGGTACCCGTTGCGCGAGAAGCGCTCGCCTCGGGATCCGACTGGCTTGGCGTCACTTTCCCCGAAGAAGGCCTTGCCCTTCGGAAAGAGGGGATCGATGTCCCGATTCTCGTCCTTGGTCTTATCCGGCCGGACGAGGCGCAGATGGTCGTCGCGTGCGACCTTGACCAAACCGTCGCCTCAGGAGACATCCTGCCCGCGCTCGACCGTGCCGCCGCCCGTGCCGGGAAGAAGCTTGCGATTCACCTCAAGGTGGACACCGGCATGGGCCGGATCGGGGTCGGCCCGGACGAAGCCGTGCCCCTGGCTCGGCAGATCGAGCGATTCCCCCATCTGGAGCTCTCCGGGGTCTTCAGCCACCTCGCGACAGCCGACAGCGCGGACAAGTCCTTCGCCCGCGAGCAGATCGCGACCTTCGAACGCGTACTCGCTGGTCTCAAGCGCGCGGGCATCGAGGTCCCGTTCCGCCACCTCGCCAACAGCGCCGCCGTCCTTGACCTCCCAGAGGCGTGGTATGACCTTGTCCGGCCCGGGACCGCGGTTTATGGCCTCTACCCTTCCCCCGACGTCTCCCGCTCGATCGCCCTTCGGCCGGCGATGACGCTCGCGACGCAGGTCGCGGCCGTGAGAACCGTTCCCGCGGGAACCTCAATCAGCTACGGCCGCACCTTCATCACGGGCGCCGCTGCGACCACGCTCGCCACCCTTCCTCTGGGCTACGCCGACGGCCTGAACCGGGCCCTCTCCAACCGCTGGGAAGTCCTGGTCCGCGGAGAGCGCGCTCCCCTCGTGGGTACGATCTGCATGGACATGGCCGTGGCCGACGTCTCCCACGTGGCCGGAGTGGAACCCGGAGACGACGTCGTCCTCTTCGGTGAGGATCCGGCGATCGAGGAGATGGCCGCGCGAATTGGCACGATCAGCTACGAAGTCGCCTGTTCCATCGGCAAGCGCGTGCCCAGGACCTACATCCGCAAGAGCGGGAAGCCAGGCGACGCGGAGCTCACGCATGCGCGCGTGCAGGAAGAAGAGCCCGTGCCCTGCGGAATCCCCGTTGGAGCGCGCGCACGCTGACCGTTAGAGCAGCACCAGCCTCTCTTCCAGGCCTCTGCATGGCTTCCACTGCCGGGGCATCTGGCATGGGAAGCGGTCTCACAGTGTCAGGCAGCTGAAAGGACCCCGTCCGCTCCGGATTCCTTGCGGTGGAGAGGCAACGAACCGCCGGACGATCTCCCCTGCCGCGCCATCGTCCTGCGGGACCTGCGACAAGGCCGAGCGGATGAGCTCAGCTCTGTCTGGGAAGCGGATAAGCTCGCCTTCGAGGAGGATGCGGGCGTCGGCCGGGCCGATCTCGGGGTGGGCCTGGAGGCCCCAGATGGGGTGAGTGCCGTAGCGTATGGCTTGAACGGCGCAACGGGCGCTTTGGGCGAGGACGCGCCACGGCGCGGGCGGGCTTTTCACTTCGTCGTAGTGAGCGGCAAAGACGTGGACGGGATTGGGTAGCCCCTCGAGGAGCTCGTCCTTCTCCGTCACCTCGACCTCGATCCAGCCCAGCTCGGGCGTTGGTGAGGCGCCCGTGAATCCCTGCCGGATAGGGCGCAAACGAGCATTTGATGACCGAAGCAGCTCCCGAGGATCGACTCCCCGACCTGGGCGGCTACCGAGTCGCCTCGACCTGGACCTCATACCACGGCTCTCTGTTGGTGATCGACGCCTCGGACCCCGTGACGATGAGGTAGGTGTAGGGCTCAAGGTCTGGGATCGCCTCGCCTGAGGAGACGTGGACCGAATCGACGGGGACCGAGCCCAGGAGTGTCCGCCAGTGGTCGGTCGGCCGGTAGATCTCCGGCCAGATCGAGCCATCCAAGATCAGGACTCGCTTCTCCTTGGGCATTCCCACATTCCTTCCCCGTTCGCCCCATGCCCCTCCTACCGGGTCCTTAGGCTGGGCCTGGATAGCGTACCGCGGCCACCTTGCAGCGCAAGTGGTCGTGAGGGAGAGCGCCGCGTCTTGTCGGTGGCTCTTCGGTCGGGCAAGATGCGGACGGACCGGATCGTGGCCGAGCATGCAGGGAGCTTGGGACGAACGGCAAAGGGAGATTCATGAGGGACCTTGCGGTCGCGGGCAAAACGCTCCTTCTCTTCCTTGTCTACCTCTTTGACCTCCCGGCGGGCCTCTGATCGTGGATCTGAGGGCGCAGAGGCGAAGTCGGAAAAGCTGGCGGGGCGGGGCGATTCGCCGTATTTGTGATGCGCACCTCTTGTCCGGGTCCCCAGGCGGTGCTATGCTCAATTCGTGCAAGGAGGTGGAGGATGACGCTAGAGGCTTGGCTTCTCTTGTCTCTCTTCTGGGCGTTCTGGATCTTCGCGTTCGCCGGTTTTTGGTGCGGGGGTGGCTGCAGGTAGTCAGCCAGTCCTCCGCGAGGGTGAACGAAGCGACCTACGAGCGGTCGGTGATGGCGCAGAGAAAGCGGTACCGTTTCTTCATTCCTCTTCTTGCGTGTCTCCTCATGGGAGCCGGGGCGGTGTCCCAGACCCATGAGGAGATCGCTTCTCGGACGGGGCTTGATCCGGACCTGTTCGCGGAGCTTTCCTCGAGCGTCGACGGGGCCGAAGTCAAGGTGTTCGCGGTCTTCGTCACCGAGCGAACCTTCACCAGCAAGATCTCCTCGGCCCTGCAAGACTGGCTGTTGCCCTACGTCGGCCGGAACGCCCTGTACGTCAACCCGACGGTGAAGGACGTCGTCTCCTCGTTCCCTTTCCTGCCAACCGACGTCACAGTCGAACAGGAAGGACGCCCGGCGTTCGTCCCCGAAGCGAGCGATTGGGTGGAGATCACGACCGGTTTTCTTGTCGGTTCCCTTCGGGTGAACCCAGCCGGAGCGACGTACGGGTCAGGGAGCGAGGGGATCCTCGTCATGGGCGATCGGATCGATTCGACCCGTCCGTTCACCCTGGTCTATCGGGATGCCCGGGCGCGGTTCGAGATCGCTCAGCCCCCTGCGGCTGTGGCTGTTCCGGGCGGGCGCGAGCCGGTCACGGTCCCGCCTGTAGCGAGCGTGACCGACCTTGGGGACGCGCTTGGCACGGGCGACTTCTCCTCGACCGCGGTGGCGAGCCTCCTCCAAGTCGATCCGGCTCTCGTGGGGACGATCACGGTGAAGAGCCACACGGAGGAACTCCGCCTCGTGCTCGTGCGTCTGGAGGCCGCGATTCGCGAGAGCGCGCTGGAACCTCTTCTCCTCTTGAGCCTCGAACCGCTCATCGGGAAGGGCGCGGTGATGGTCTGGGCGCTCTCGTCCACGGGGGCGGCGTTCACGCCCTTTGACCTCTACATCCAGCAGTCGGGGACGAACTACGTCTTCTTCAGCGAGTCGTCTTTCGTCGAACTCGTGCCAGGGTTCGTCCACGCCCGCCGCGTGGATAGAGGAGAGATCGAGGCCGGGATCGTCCTTCTCCCGAGTGGGGTGAGGCCGGACCTTCCGTTCGACGTGCGCTACGGCCCAGCCGGCATCACCTTCCCCAACGTCCCTCCACAGTGACGCCGGTCCACACGTCATGAGCGGGCAACGGATCGTTCTCGCCTCGCGGTCTCCCCGTCGTGTCGAGCTTCTCGCTCGGATCACGCCCGACTTCCTCATTGTTGGGAGCGCCGTCGAGGAGAAGGCGAGCGGTTCCCCGGAGGAACAGGTCGTCGCGTTGGCGCGCGCCAAGGCGCACGACGTGGCGCGCAAGCACAAGGGGATCGTGATCGGAGCGGACACAGTCGTGGTCCTCGACGGGGAGATCCTCGGGAAACCGCGTTCGCGGGATGAGGCGCGGTCGATGCTCGAGCGCCTGAGCGGGCGGGAGCACGTCGTCCTCACCGGCCTCCACGTCTTCTCGACCGCGGACCGCAACGAGGCCGAGGCTTGCGAACGCACGTCGGTCCGCTTCAGGCTCTTGGAGAACGAAGAGATCGAGGCCTACCTCGACTCGGGCGAGTACGCGGACAAGGCGGGAGCCTACGCCATCCAGGGTCGGGGCGCTCTTCTCGTTCTGGGGATCACGGGTGACTTCTTTAACGTGATGGGCCTGCCGCTCGCGCGGCTCTATCTTCTCTTGAGGGAGCTGGGGGTGTCGTTTGTGGGTGGGGCGGATGCAGACTAGAATCGCTCTCCCATAAGGACGGCGTCGGCCGTAAGGAGCAGGACCTGATGGACGAGAAGAAGAAGCTATCGATCCTCGATCTTCGTGCGATGAAGGAGAAGCAAGAGAAGATCGCCTGGCTCACGTCCTACGACTTCCCCACGGCGCAGTTCGCCGAAGCGGCGGGCATGGACATGATCCTCGTGGGCGACTCGCTCGGGATGTGCGTCTACGGCTACGAGGGGACCGTCCCGGTGACGATGGAACAGTGCCTCGTGCACTCTGAGGCCGTGCGCCGCGGCGCGCCGCGCACCTTCGTCGTGGGCGACATGCCGTTCATGAGCTATCAGAAGAGCGACGAGGACGCCGTGTGGAACGCCGGCCGGTTCCTCAAGGAGGCGGGAGTTGACGCGATCAAGCTCGAGGGCGGGAAGCGCGTCATCTCGCGGATCCGCGCCATCCTCGACGCGGGGATCGTCGTCTGCAGCCACATCGGGCTCACCCCACAGAGCTCGGGCCAGCTCGGCGGACACAAGGCCCAGGGTAGGACGCTCGACTCAGCCAAGCTCCTCGTCGAGGATGCTCTGGCCATCGAAGGGGCCGGGGCGCACCTCCTCCTTCTCGAGGCGGTCCCGCCTGAGGTCGCCGGGTTCATCGCCAAGAGGCTCACGATCCCCGTCCTCTCCATCGGCGCGGGCCCTCACTGCGACGGACAGCTCCTCATCGTGTCGGACCTGATTGGTCAGTTCCAGGCGTTCACGCCGAAGTTCGTCAAGCGCTACGCGAACGTCGCACAGGTCGTCACCCAGGCGATGAAGGAGTACGTCAAGGACGTGAAGGCCGGAGCTTTCCCGGCCGACGAGCACTGCTACCACATGGTGAAGGGCGAGGACTCCAAGTTCGAGGACTTCACGCGCCAGATGAAGTGAGAGAACCCACCGGGCCGACGGCTCGGCCCGACGACTCACCGGAGAGGAGGCTTTCCCATGCCCGACCTGCGCAACCGTCTCGCGATCGACCCCGAGCGCCTCAACGAGTTGAACGACCTGTTCCTCGACCCAAAGAACGCGCTCGTGAACCGGCTGCTTGAGATCGTGGGTAAGCACGGCGGACCGGAGGAGATCAACAAGAAGGCCGCGCACGCTCGGGAGCTTCCCAACCTCTTGCGGCGTCTCGAGGAGATCCGTTCCCCGTATGTTGGGGATCTCGAGTGGCTCACGCGTGAGCGGGACCGCGGCGCCTTCGTCTCGACCGCGGACTTCCGCAAGAAGGTCTTGGGAAAGAAGGCCGACTCGACTCATTTCAACGAGGGCTCGCCCGTGACCCTGGAGATTAGCGCCCTCCAGTTCTTCCCCTGGCTCATCACCGAGGCCAGGCAGGCGATCACGAAGAAGGAACTCATGCCGGGCCGCTTCATCCGTGTCCGGAACATGAAGGAGCAGACGGAGGATCAGGGAGACACCCTGGCGGTCGCTGCGGCGATGGAGATCGTGGGGGCGAGCTACGTGGAGACCCTGGACACGCGCGGAACCGACGGCTCAAACGTTCACCTCGGCGGCCCCTCGACGATCACGGGGTACTTCGGCGGAATCGGGCAGCCCAACGACCACGCCCTCCTCTGGCTCGATGAGTTCCTGCGGTACTACACGACCTACGGGATCAAGCAGGTCCTGAACATCAACCCGGGGACGGTTCTCCTGGGCTACCTCCTCCACAAACTGGGGGTCAATATCGAGTTCAAGATCTCGGTGTTCATGGGGAACGACAACCCCTACGCCGCCCTGTGGACGCTGATCGGAGCGAAGCTCTTCTCGCGCGAGGATGGCACGACCTCCCTCATCGGCTTCAACTGGTCCAACTCCGTGACGAACGAGACGATCGTGGAGGCGTCCCGGATCCGCAAGGCTCTGGGGCTCGAGCATTGCGTCCGCTTCGAGCACCACATCACCGAGACCTACAAGTCAATCGTGGTTCAGCCCTACGACCGGACGTCGGAGCTGGTCGAACTCGCTGCCCATGTCCCCAACCTCTCCGCCAAGCACGAGGGCGGAATCCCCGAGGTCGACGGCGCCCGGGAGCATCCCTCCGACGTCCTGGACTACTTCCTCTCAAAGAAGGAGATCGAGGAAGAAGGCCTGATGCCGGCCATGGAGCGCAACTACCTGGACAAGCACGACGCCCTGAACCGGACCGCGGCCCGTCTCACCGAGCGAGGCCTCTCCTTCATCGCAGCGGGGAGCCTCCATCACTGAGGAGGAGCAGCTCCTCTTCGTCGCGGTGGTTGTCCGCGAGAGGCTGACTGGATATCCTCGGCTCCCATTTCGCTTGGCAAGAGGTGCGTGTGGCGGACTTCCCGTTGCTTGAAAAACGGCTGGATGAGGAAGGAATTGAGTTCATCGACTTGCGGGCGCCTGACCTCGTGGGGCGCCTGCGGCACATCACCCTGCCGGCGTCCCGCTTCACCGAGGAGTGCGCGAAGCGCGGAATCGGGTTCGACGCCTCCAACTACGGATACTGCCAGGTGTCGGGGAGCGACATGGTGCTCGTGCCCGACCTGGAGACGGCCTACGTGGAAGAGCGCGACGGCGAGCGCGTACTCGTCCTGATCGGAGACGTGCGCGACGCAAAGACCGGCGAGCCGGCGGCTCTCGACCCACGCCGCGCCGTGGTGCGCGCCGAAGCGTATCTCAAGGAGTCGGGGATCGCCGACGAGGTCCTGGTGAGTCCGGAGTTTGAGTTCTACGTGTTTGACGAAGCCTTCTTCTCGAGCGGCAAGGCAAGAGTGAGCTTTGAGATCGTGCCGCTCGAGGGGTCCCTGCACCGCGACCGCCCAGAGGAGTGCCCAGGCCGGCGTTCCGCCTACCATGCCGCGCTGCCAGAGGACGCGCTCTTCTCCTTGCGCAACGCCATGACCCGCGAGATCGAGGCAGCCGGGATCCCGGTGAAGTACCACCACCACGAGGTCGGCCCGTTCGGCCAGCACGAGATCGAGCTGGGCTTCGATCGACTGGCGCGGATGGCGGACGTCACGCTCATCGTGAAGAGTCTCGTCCGAAACGTGGCGGCCGAGGCCGGTCTCACCGCGACCTTCCTGCCCAAGCCCCTGTTCGGGGAGGCCGGGAGCGGCCTCCACCTCCACCAGTACTTGAGAAAGGGTGGACGCAATCTCTTCCGCGCGGAAGCCGGGCTTTCCCCCCTCGCGCTCGCCTACGTCGGCGGGCTCCTCACTCACGGGAAAAGCCTGATGGCGCTCACCAATCCGTCGACCAACTCCTACCGGCGCCTCGTCCCGGGCTTCGAGGCCCCGGTGCACTTCGTGTTCGGCGCGGCGAACCGGAGCGCGGCCGTGCGCGTGCCAACCTACGCCAAGGGGAACGACACCCGGATCGAGCTGCGCACGATGGACGCCAGCTCCAATCCCTACCTCGCCTACGCCGCGATCCTGCAGGCCGGGATCGACGGGATCCAGCGTGACCTTGACGCCCAGCGATTGGGCCTGGGGCCGGTCGATACCGACCTCCACCAGAACGGTCTCTTGGAGCGAACCGCGCCCTCGACCCTGGAAGAGGCTCTTGCTGCTCTCGAGAAGGATCACGAGTACCTGCTCGCCGGGGGCGCGTTCACCGAGGCGCTCATCGAGCGCTGGATCGAGGTCAAGCGAAAGGAAGCGGCCGACGTCGCGGCCAGGCCCCACCCCCGCGAGTTCGAGCTCTACTACGACCTGTAGCGGACTTCGCACAAGCCGCTCTTTCTCTTGCGAACAGGCCTCACTTCTCACTGGATCCCTCCAGCGGTCCTTCGGCCGTTGCTAGCGGCGGTGGTCGCGTCAGAACTTGACCTAGGATCTCCGTGATGTTAGGCTGGCGCCGCAGAGCACAGATCGCAATACGGGAGGAGATGGAAAGGCAAAGGAAAGGCGAAGGCGGGCTTGGGATACAGCGAACGGGGATGTGCTGTGCAGGATCGCCACACTAGTCGTGGCTGGCCAATCTCGAAACGGGGAGGGAACGCGATGCCAAGTGATCCTGGAGAGAGAAACCCGTACGAGGTACACGCCGAGCGCACGATCTACACGTTTGCGTACCTGCACGAAATGGGGCGGCACGCGCTGAGAGATGGCGCCGCTCGAAGCCAGGGCTCGTTCTACGAATGGATGACGGCGAGTGTATTCGCCGCCTTCGCGCTCGAGGCGTACGTGAATCACCTGGGCTCTCAGAGGCTGAAGTGCTGGAAGGAACTCGAGCGCTCCCCTTGGAGTGCGAAGCTCGCGCTACTCCTAGAACACCTGAACCAGAGCCCGGACCGCTCGCTCAGGCCCTTTCAGACGGTGAAAGAGATGTTCCGCTTCAGAGACCGGCTGGCGCACGGTAGGACCGAGAGGGTCGAGAACACCGGCGTGCAGAAGCTCCTCCCGGGCGAACGCCCACACTACCCGCAGGCGGGATGGGAATCCCAGTGCACGGAGGAGATGGCGATTCGATTCATGGACGATGCACGGGCAGTAATCGTCCAGCTCCATGAATGGGCCGGGCTGGATACCACTCTCCTCTTCGCGCTCGGAGAAGGTGGCTCCACCACGTCCGCCATCAACACCGCAGGGGAGGACGAGAGAAGCGGGAAGGACATTGTCTAATCATCGAGTTGCGGCGGACGCACTCGCTCGCGTCCCAGAGCCAGGATGTTGGCTGCTGGGGGAGAGATGGGAGGAAGCCCCGGTGCTCATCCTGCGTTACGGGAGCCCGAAGGCCGTCCTGATCGGGACGAGGGCGTTCGGAGAACTGCTCGACCGGGTGGCGTTGCGGACGGACCTGAGGTGCAGGGAGCAGGAGAGCGCAGGGGAGCTCTGAGGCTCGGCGAGGGAAGGCGTCACACCCAAGGGCCGAAGCTCCAAGGAGTCCTTCTGCTCTCGCACGCCGGGCAGTCGCACCGTCTCCGCGAGGTCCTGACGTGGACGAGACCGTGCAGGGTCCCTCCCTCCTCGCAGAAGCGATGCAGAATGGGCTTGACGAGGCAAGCGTCGCGATCCTCGTACAGGGTGAAGACGGCGTGGGAGACGTAGTCTGCAGCCTGGAGAAGTCTCGTCTCCTGCATCGGCGCGAAGTAGGGAATGTCGCTTAGGTTGCGCAGGACTCCCCACGTTGTGCCCAGGGTTCGGAAGCCCTTCACCCAGACCTTGGCGCGCTGGTCGAACCTTCCCTCAGCGAAGACAATCAGGCCGCGTTGCGGGTCGTTGGCTTCTTGTTTACGTCGCATGAGGAAGATGTCGAAGCGTCGGCAGAGTTCCTCTGTGGCTCGCCTCACGGCGTCCTCACCGTGGAGGCTTTCTCCCTTCTCGATGACCGCGGCGAGCAGGACCAAACCGGGCTTCCGAACTCGGGCGATCCGCTCGGCCACCCCCGCGAGAACCGCGTCTCGCGCTGTCGACGGGATCGATCGCCAGACGCCTCGCCTGGCCCGCATGGCTGACACGTGAAAGGGGATGGGCTCATACCCGGCGAGATGGTCAGTCTGGAGGCGCTCTAGGGCGCTGGCCAGGTAGAAAGCCTGCCTCTCGAAGACGGCGAGCCCCGCGAGGACGAAGTGCCGATCATCGGGATTGCTTTCGTTCCCCGATTCATCAACGTAAAGAATGTACACGGAGGGCAGTATAGCAACACCCAAGTCAGGAATGAAAGGGCGACTGCTGGCCTGAGCCGGCGGGCCTCAAAAGGGAAGCCCTCACAGTCGCACAGGCACTGTACTCCAAGTAGCGCGGAGAGTCAAACCTTCGCATTGCCTCACCAGAAAAGTACACGAAACGGGATCGTTGCCTCAGCTAAGGGAAGTACTCGAAACGGGAGGTGAAGCTACGGTGTCTCTCCTCTCAAGAGGAGAGCGCGAGGAGACACCGATGGTGCTGACGATGCCTTGGGCACCCTTCCGTTGAGGGTGCTGCGCTCCAAGTGGGCTCAGGCGTTTGCCCGCAGGCAGGGCACGCAGCCTTTTCGGGACAGGCCCCGGCGGGCGAGCCCGCGTAGAGGGGGCGGCCTGACCGAGCTCTTGAATCGGCACGGCGTTGTCCGGACCGTGGGCGAGGGCGCTGGGTCCGAGGATGGTCGTCTCGGTGTTGGTAGCCGAGAGATGAGCGCCGTTTCTCCAGGTGGGGAGACCTTCCTCGGCGGGGTCGAGGCCGAACCGGCGAGGACCTCCGCGACGGCCAATGGCAAGGAGCCGTGGCTCTCGATCGAGATCAAAGCCTTCCGCAGAGCAGTGTCCTCCCGGCGTTGTTGGCGCGAGGGCTCAGCGTTTGCTGGGGGAGAGCTTCCTGAGCTTCCCCGCAGCGAGCGCGGTTTGCGCGGCATCGCGGAGCCGGAACTTCTGGATCTTCCCGGACTGGGTCATGGGGAACTCCTTCACCACCTCGACGTAGCGGGGGACCTTGAAGTTCGCGATCTCCCTGGCGCAGAAGTCCACGATCTCCTGCGGGTCGATCCGCCGTCCCTCGCGGGGGATGAGGTAGGCGATCGCCACCTCGCCCATGACGTCGTCACGGATGCCGACCACGGAGACGTTCTGCACGTTGGGGTGGGTGAACAGATACTCCTCGATCTCGGCCGGGTAGACGTTGAACCCGCCGGTGATGAGCATGTCCTTCTTGCGGCCGACGATCTTGATGTAGCCTTCCTCGTCCATCGTGGCGAGGTCGCCGGAGTAGAGCCAGCCCGCGCCATCGATCACCTCGTCGGTCTTGTCGGGCATGTTGTAGTAGCCGAGCATGACGTTGTATCCACGGCAGGCGAGTTCGCCCATCTCACCCAATGGGAGCGGGCGGTGCGCGTCGTCTGCGATCACGACCTCGATCCCGGGGAGTGCGCGGCCGACCGTCTCCACGCGCCGCTCGAGGGAGTCGTCGAAGCGGGTCATGGTGATCACCGGCGAGGCCTCGGTGAGGCCGTAGGCGATGGCGACGTTGCAGCCGAGGTCCTCCATGGTCCCGCGCATGATCTCGACCGGGCAGGGCGCGCCGGCCATGATCCCCGTGCGTAGACTCGAGACGTCGTAACGTGAACCGTCCTCCTTCCCTTTGCGGACCTCTTCCAGCTCGAGGACGAACATGGTGGGGACCCCGTATAGGACGGAGACCCTCTCCTTCTCCACGAGGTCCAGGGCCTCCTTGGCCTTGAAGACTGGCATGGGAACGATCGACGCCCCCCAGGCGAGGGCGCCCAGGATTCCCATCACGCAGCCGAAGCAGTGGAAGAAGGGGACGGCGAGCAGGAACACGTCCTTCTCCGAGGCGTGCAGGACTTCCGTGACCTGCTTGGCGTTCTCACCCATGTTGTGGTGGGAGAGCATGGCGCCCTTGGGGTTCCCGGTCGTTCCAGAGGTGTAGAGGATGAAGACGTTGTCGTCTGGGCGAACCGTCTCTCTTCGGTGGGTCAGCTTCTGGTCCTTGAGGTGAGCGTCGCCCAGTGTGAGGACATCGGCGAAGCGATGCGTCCCCTTCGGCGCGCTCCCCAGGACGGCCACGTGCTTGAGTCCGGGAAGGTCGCTTTGAATCTCGGCGAGCATGGGGAGGTAGTCGATCCCGACGAAGCTATCGACCATGAACAGGGTCGTCGCCTCGGAGTCCTCCAGGATGTAGCGGACCTCGTGGCTCTTGTAGCGCGTGTTCATCGGAACGACGACCGCGCCGACCCGCGCGACGGCGAAGTACACGACGACCCACTCCGGGATGTTTGGCATCCACAGGCCGACCTTGTCTCCCTTCGCCACGCCGAGCTCGACCAGGCCGCGGGCGAGGCGGTCGACCTCGCGGTCGAGCTCGCGGTACGTCATCCGGCGGTTCTCAGAGACGATCGCCTCGCGGTCAGGAAAGGATCGAGCGGAATCGGAGAGGACCTGGGAGAGTGTTCTCATCGCTAGCCTCGCTTCACTGCGTGGGGGTTGTCCAAGAGATTATCGGAGAAGAGCGTGCTCCCTGCAACGGAGAGCCCCGCCGCGGTACACTCTTGCGGTGAAGGAGGAAAGGACGTGAAGGCACAGGCTCGTGGGCGGCGGGACCTGGTCCCTGCGGGTCGGCCGGCGAGGGGCTTCGCATGATTCCCGCGGTGTCGTTCATCGGGCAAGGCGGAAGCGGGAAGACCATGCTCATCGCCCGACTTGTTCCCCTGCTCCGGGCCCGCGGCCACCGCGTGGGAACGGCGAAGCACGCCCCGCACTCGGCCACGCTCGATCTGGCGGACAAGGACAGCTTCCGGCACCGAGCCGCCGGGGCAGAGCGCACGCTCGTGGTGGCCGAATCGAACCTCGCCCTGTTCTCTGAGCGCGACCCTGAAGAGCCGCTCGAGCGAACGATCGAGCGCACCTTCGCTGGCTGCGACCTCGTTCTTCTCGAGGGATTCAAGCGAGGGCCGTTTCCCAAGATCGAGGTCTACTGCCCTCGGGGGCAGGACGCCCCGCGGCCGCTTTGCTGGGAGATCGAGGTGATCGCGGCGGTCACCACAGCCCGCGACCTGTTCCCCCCAGGAACACGCGTCCTGTCTCCGGCGGAGCCGTTGCGGATCGTGGAGTTTCTGGAACAGAGGCTCCTGGGAGAGACACGCGCCTGATGCACTTGTAGCCCATTGCGGCCTGGGCCCCTCGGGGGTACCCTCCTTGCGCGATGACAGAGACAAGGACGCTCGAACGAGGGGACGACTGGGCGGCGACCCTGTGCCTTGTCCCGCACGGCGCGGACCGGGAACGCGAGGGGAGAGTTCTTGCCGCCAGGCTTCTGGGCGAGGACGCGAGGGCACGCGACCTCGTCCTCCGCGGGGTTCACCCTGACTTGATCGAGTTGGTGCCTCCTCCAGGGAAGGAGCGGATCGGGATCGACCAGGTCCGCGACGTCATCCGCCGGGGCCAGTTCAGCCCGGTTCAAGGGAAGCGCAAGGTCTGCCTCGTGTCCCGGGCAGAAACCCTGACGACCGAGGCGGAGAACGCCCTTCTGAAGGTTCTCGAGGAGCCAACGCGCGATCTGGTCTTTCTGCTCTTGGCCGTGCATCCGGCGGACGTCCTTCCCACGATCCTCTCCCGCAGCCGGGTGGTGCGTCTTCCTTCTCGTTCGTCGCGCGAGCTTCTGGAGAGGCTTTCTCGCGCGGGCTACGGCGAGGAGGAGAGCCGCTACCTCCTCGCCGCAGCGCGGCGCGAGGAAGAGGTCGCCCCGTTCGTCACTCGTCGCGAGGCGGTTTTGCAGCTGAGGGAGAAGGCCGGTGAGGAGGCGCGGTCGGCGGATGCGGCGGCTCTCGCGCGGATGGCCACGGGGCCTCAGGCAATTGAACGTTACGAGGCGGTTCTCGCTCTCGTCGCGCGCCTGGTCGAGGGCGAAACCGCTCTTTGCGTCATCGCGGCGAGGGTTCTCGCCCAGTCGAGCCGGGAGGAGGTTCTGCGGTTCCTCGAGGACCTCCTCTATCGATCGTTCGAGCTCGTCTTGGCGGCCCTCTCACCCTCCTACGAGGCTCTCGATCCGCACGTCACCGCCCTGGGGAGGAAAGTCGATCAGGAGCACGTCCTGGATCTTGCGGCGGCGATCGGCAAGGCGCGGCAGGCCGTGGAGGCCTACACCCCGGCGGAGGCCGTGCTCCTTTCGCTCTTCATCCGTGCAGGAGGGATGAAACGTGGCTGAGGAAGCGGTCGTCCTGGTCCGCGTTCAAAACCTAGAGGAAGACAGCGGCTACTTCCGCGCCGGGGCGATCTCCCTCGAGCCGGGGCAGCGGTGCGTCGTCGAGCATGGGGGGCTTCGTCTGGGGGTCGTCATGGGGATCCTCGAGACCGGCGAGGCCATCAGCGAACAACTGGAGCGTGTCATTCGCAAAGCCATGCCGGTCGACCTGGATGTCTTCGCACGCAACCTGGCCGACGCCGACGAGGTCCTCTCTGCGACGCGGGAGGCGGTGAGCCGCAACGGCCTTCCCATGCACCTTGTGGCGGCAGAGTACACGCTCGATCGCTCCTACCTGCGCATCTGTTTCACGGCCCCGCACCGCGTGGACTTTCGTGGGCTTCTGCGTGAGCTGGCGGCGCGGTACGGCGTGAGGATTGAGCTTCGTCAGATGGGCGCGCGGGACGAAGCGAGACTGAAGGGAGGGGTCGGCCGCTGCGGCCGGGTCGTCTGTTGCCATTCGTTCTTGGGGGAGCCCAAGCCGGTCCCGATGGAGCTCGCCTACGATCAGGAGCTGTTCGTCTCACCCGAGCGGATCACCGGGATCTGCGGCCGGCTGATGTGCTGCCTCGCCTACGAGCACGAGGCCTACAAGCGAGAGATCGGGAGGATGCCGAAGCTTGGCATGTGGGTTGCCGTGGGCGAGAAGAGGGGAAAGGTCATCGCGCACAGCATCTTTCGTGAGTCGGTGACGATCCTGACAGACGAACAGGAGAGGATCGAGGTGAACGCCGCCTCGGTCGAGGTCCTGCCCGCGGCAAAGAGGGTCAAGCGCTGACCCGGGACCCGGCGCGCTTCAGACGCGCCAGTTCTTCCGGCGAGAGTTTGCCCTCGATCGTCGTTCCGTCTCCTGTGTAGCCGGTTACCTTCACCCGCCCGTCTCCGATGAGTTGGTGCAGAAACGAACTCGCCGAGTAGGGGACGCAGAGGGCGACTTGAACGTCGTCCGGGAAGAGGATAGTCCGGATGTGGCGCAACAGCTCATCGATCCCCAGTCCGTCTTTCGCCGAGATGGCGAGAGCGTCCTGGAGGGGCTCGCGGAGCTTCTCCCGTGAGTCGCCCAGGTCGACCTTGTTCAGGACGTCGAGGATTAGAGGGCGGGGAGCCTGATCGGCGAAGACCTCCTGTTCCAGGGTCTCGAGGACCGCGCGATGTTCGTCCTCTGGCGCCGGGCTTGCCAGGTCGACCACGTGCAGGATCAGATCGGCCTCGCGGACCGCCTCGAGCGTTGAGGCGAAAGCGGGAATCAGGTGGTGGGGAAGGTCACGGATGAACCCCACCGTGTCGATGAACAGGCCCAAACGTCCCTCTCCGAGCGAGCCGCGACGAACAGCGGTGGAGAGGGTGGCAAAGAGCTTGTCCTCCACGAGCGCGGAAGCCCCGCACAGTGCGTTGAGCAGGGTGGACTTGCCGCTGTTGGTATAGCCGACAAGGGCAATCTGGGGGACTGAGCCTCGGGTCCTCTGCCTGCGCTGCAGGGTGCGCTCGGCCTGTGCCTTCTTCAGCCGGGCTTCGAGCGCGTGGATCCGCTGGCGGATCCTCTGACGATCCGACTCCAGCTTCGTCTCGCCCGGCCCGCGCGTTCCGATCCCGGCGCCGAAACGGGTGAGAGCCTGGCCCCAACCGCGCAGACGAGGGAGGAGGTAGCGCAGCTGAGCCAGCTCGACCTGGAGCATCGCCTCCTTGGTCGCCGCCCGCTGAGCGAAGATGTCCATGATCAGCTGTGTCCGGTCGATCGTCTTGGAGGACATCGCCTCCTCGAGGTTGCGGGCCTGGCCTGGCGTGAGTTCCGAGTCGAAAATGACGACGTCCGCCTGAAGTTCGCTTGCCGCCGCCTTGATCTCTTCCATCTTCCCTTTGCCGATGAAGTACTTGGGATCGGGGCGAAGCCTTCTCTGCGTCACGCTCGCCAGCACAGGGATGCCGGCTGTGTTGGCGAGGGACTCCAGCTCGCGCAGGGAATCCTGGTCTCCGGCATCGGGTAGGAGAAGGCCGACGAGGATGGCGCGCTCCTTTCCATAGACGCGGGCTCGCTCCCCCAGACGATCCTCGATAAGGGGGCGCTCATCCCGGTCAGGCCACGCGTTCAACCTGCGCCCCCAGCGAACGAAGCTTCTCGTCCATCCCCGAGTACCCGCGCTCGATCTTCTCTATCTGGTAGACGGTCGTTTGGCCCCTCGCCGCGAGACCCGCCAGGACGAGCGCGGCCCCGGCTCGGATGTCGGGAGCGGCCACGACTGCGGCGTCCAGATCACTGACTCCCCGGATGACGGCGGTGGAACCAGCCACCTCGATCTCTGCCCCCATGCGATTGAGCGCGGGGACGTAGTCGAAGCGGCGCTCAAAGACGCGTTCCTCGACCCGGCTCTCTCCGCGACAAAGACTGAGGAACGCGACGAGCGGCGGCTGAAGGTCGGTCGGGTATCCAGGGTGTGGGGCGGTCACCACGTGCACGGGCTCGGGACGTGGCGCAGAGATCAAGGTGATCGAATCCTCGCCTGCCGAGAACTCAAGGTGCGTCTCGCGCAGGACGTCGAGGAAGGAGCGCAGGTGTGCCGGCACAACCCCGTGCACGGTGACCTCTCCGCCCGTCATCGCTCCGGCGAGGAGGTAGGTTCCCGCCTCCAAGCGGTCGGGGATGATCGTGTGTTCTGCCCCGTGGAGCCGGTCCGTTCCGTGGACGCGGATGGCGTCCTGCTCCACCCGGATCTGGGCTCCCATCTTGAGCAGGAGGCTGATCAGGTCCGTGATCTCAGGTTCCTTGGCGGGGTTGCGAATGACCGTCTCACCCTGTGCCAGGGTGGCCGTCATGATCAGGTGCTCGGTCGCGCCGACAGACGGGTAGGGAAGCTCGATCTCCGCCCCGCGCAGCCGCTCCGCCCGCAGAGCAACCGCGTCGGTTCCTTCTTCGACTCGGGCACCCATCGCTTGAAGCCCCTGCAGGTGGAAGTCAACCGGACGGCGGCCGATGGTGCACCCCCCAGGGAGCGGAACGACGGCGTGGCCGAGTCGTGCGAGAAGTGGCCCCAGGACGAGGAACGACGCACGCATCTGCTCTACGTAGCGGGAATCCGGGACCTCTCCCAGCGGTCCTTGGCGCGCGATCTTCACCGTCCAACCCTGGCGGGTCACGTGCTTGCCCAGCGAGGACACCGTCAACAGGGCCGTCGCCACGTCACGCAGATCGGGAATGCGGTGCAGAACGAGGGGATCGTCGGTCAACAGGGAAGCCACGCACGCAGGAAGGGCGGCGTTCTTGGCTCCGTCGATGGAGACCTTCCCCTGGAGACGTCTTCCTCCTTCGATCAGTAGGTGTTCCATGGTCAGGGAAGGTAGCGGAGCGGGTCGACCGGGAAGTCCCGCGTGCGGATCTCGAAGTGGAGGTGGGGGCCGCTGGACACTCCGGAGTTGCCTGACTCGGCGATCGCCTGTCCTGAGTCCACGAACTGCCCGACGGAGACGAGCGTCTTGGAGAGATGGGCGTACGTGGAATAGTAGCCGTCGGCGTGTTCGATGACGACGAGGGCCCCCGGCCCGTCCAGCTCTCCGACGAAGTACACGTGTCCGGCGGCGGCCGCACAGACGGTCGTCCCGACCGGCACGTCGAAGTCAATGCCCTGATGATCGCGCCAACCTAGGACTGGGTCGTCCTGATACCCGAACAGCGCCACCCTCTTTCCCTCGACTGGATTGATGAATCGCGTCGCCTGCCCCAGGCTGAGGCGTCTGACCTGTTCCCAAATGGATGGGCTGGCGCCGGGGACGATGAGTTCCTTGCCCGCGTAGATCGTTTCCGGATCGGTGATTCCGTTTAGAGCCGCGATCTCCTTGGCGGGGACCCCGTACTCCAGCGCGATGTCGGTAAGGGTCTGTCCGGCTTTGATGATGTGCAAGAGGCCGAGGCGCGAGACGCGGACGGCCTGGCTGGGAGCCACCGATTCGGGGGACAGGATCCGATTACTGGCCATGAGAGCCTCCACACTCACCCCGAGGTCCGCGGCGATCCCAGGCAAGGTTTCTCCCTCCCGGATGGTATGGATCAGGATGAGGGGCTGCACGGGAACTGGCATCTGTCCATCCCCGGTCTCGTCGAGAGGACTCACCGGCGAGGCGGGCCCACCCTGCGGCAGAGCCGCCTGGGCTCCCTCTGTCGCTCCGGCAGCCGCCACAGGAGGGCTCCCAGAGGTCTCCTCTGAGGCCGCGGCCTGCGGCGCGGGCGATCGTCCCCGAAGGAGCAGGATCGGCACGAGAATCGCCGCCAGGACGATGATGGCGGCCAAGAAGACGCGGTCTTTCCGGATCGGCCTCTTTCTAGTCACTCTTCATCAGCTCGAGGAACTGCTCGTTGTCCTTGGTCGCCTCCATCTTGCTCTTGATGAACTCCAGAGCGGCCTGCGGATCGTTCAGTTCACTCATCATCCTACGGAGTATCCACACGCGGTTCAACACCTTCTCCGGCATGAGGAGCTCTTCCTTGCGCGTACCACTCTGCTCGATGTCGATCGCCGGATAGATACGCTTGTTGGACAGGTTGCGGTCAAGGATCAATTCCATGTTCCCTGTTCCCTTGAACTCCTCAAAGACCACCTGGTCGAGCTTGCTTCCCGTGTCCACGAGCGCGGTGGCGATGATGGTCAGGCTTCCGCCTTCCTCGATGTTGCGGGCGGCGCCGAAAAACTCCTTGGGCTTGTACAAGGCCGTCGGGTCCATTCCACCAGAGAGGAGCTTGCCCGATGGGGCGATGGACAGGTTGTAGGCGCGGGCCAAGCGAGTGATCGAATCCATCAGAATCACGACGTCGTGACCTGCCTCGACCAGTCGCTTGGCGCGGTTGGTGACCAGTTCGGCGATCCGCGTGTGGTGGCGCGGCTCCTGGTCGAACGTCGCGGCAACGACCTCGCCCTTGACGATCGATCGCCGGAAGTCGGTGACCTCCTCCGGTCGCTCGTCGACCAAGAGGACGAGGAGTTTGACGTCCGGGTGGTTGGCGTTGATGCCGCTCGCGATCCGCTTGAGGAGGGTCGTCTTTCCCGCCTTCGGAGGAGACACGATCAGTCCGCGCTGTCCCTTGCCGATCGGGCAGAACAAGTCGATGATCCTCGTGCACGGCTCGTTGGGATCGTGCTCGAGCTTCAGCTGCTCGTCGGGGTGGAGCGGGGTCAGCTCGTGGAACTCCGGGCGGCGCCGCGTGGCCTCGGGATCCCCATAGTTGACCTGCTCCATCTTGAGGAGGGCGAAGTAGCGCTCGTCGTTCTTCGGTGCCCGCACAAGACCGCTGACCACGTCGCCGTCCCGCAGGTTGAACCGTTTGATCTGCGACGGCGAGACGTAAATGTCGTTCTTGCCGGGAAGGCAATTCCCGTCTCTCAGGAATCCATAGCCGTCCGGTAGGATCTCCAGGATGCCGTCGTTGAAGTGAAGCTCGTTGGCCTGCGAGAGCTCGGCCATGATGGCGCGGAGGATCTCTTCCTTGCCGAGCTGCACCCCGTTCTTGACCTTCAGTTCCTCGGCGAGAGCCTGGAGCGCCTCGAGGCTCTTCGCTCGTAATTCTGTGAGTTCCATGGTTCCATCACCTCAAGAGATGGATCGCTCGATTCCGATCGGATGATTTCTCGAGGGCACGCAGGTCAAAGCCGCCTGTGTCCCCACATCGAGGCTTCCTCCTCGACCGATTCTCCCCGGGCAGATGAGGCGGGCTAGCCGATCTTCTCCACCCGAGGGGTGTGTCGCCCCCCGTCGAACGGGCACGTAAGCCACGTCTCCGTGACCTTCTTCGCCATCCCGGTTCCTATCACCCGTGCCCCCAAGCACAGGATGTTTGCGTCGTTGTGCCGCCGGCTGAGCTCGGCGGAGTATGGTTCACTGCAGCTGGCCGCTCGAATGCCGGGCACCTTGCCCGCGGCCATGGCCATTCCGATTCCGGTCCCGCAGATGAGGATCCCCTTCTCGGCCTCACCGCTCGTCACGGCCGCGGCGACCTTCTTCGCGAAGTCGGGGTAGTCGACCGGCTTCTCCGAATCGGTGCCCACGTCGAGGATCAGGTGATCGGAGAGCACGGACTCGAGGAGCGCCCGCTTCATGGTGACGCCGGTGTGGTCGCAGCCGATCGCAACTTTCACGCTACACCTTCTTGACCAACCACTTGATCATGTCCCCGTACATCTTCATCCGATCGAGGACCCCTTTGGCGAAGCCGCGCTTCTCCTCCTTAAGGATGTGCGTTACCCCATCCAGCTTGACCTTCTCGCTCCTCCACCCCTCTTTTGCGGCGAGGCGGGAGAGAGCGATCTCTATTCCGTAGTTCATCTCGCGCACGTTCTCCTTGGCCCGCTCCCAGAGGGCCTTGGAGATCACGCGCTGTCCAGAGGCGAACGGGTTGATCCTCTGGGCGAGGTCCGTGTTCATCCGGCCGTTGGAGAAGACCCCCACGACCATGTCCACCTCCTCGGGCTGGTAGGCGGCGATCAGTCGTTCCACGTGCTCCTCCTTGAGCCCGACGAGGTCGGCGTCCAGGAAGAGGAGAACATCGTTGCGGGCCCTGTTCACTCCCTCATCGAGGGCCGCCGCCTTCCCGCGGTTCCCGGCGAGCGAGACGACCGTCACGGCATGACGCCGCGACACCTCCGCCGTCCCGTCCGTCGATCCGTCGTCGATCACGATGACTTCGTTGACCGACGGGCATCGAGTGAGAGGGTCAAGTACGGCGCCGATTCGCTCGGCCTCGTTGTACGCGGGAACCACCACGGAAACGTTCATCAATTGCGAGTTGAAGTTGCTTGCACGGAAAGGATCTTTCCCCGGTAAGCTTATCCTAGCGTCTCCATGCGCGGAAGTCAATCACCCGC
>Ga0315278_10000290_pt1 | contig 45012 bp, 41 predicted proteins | sample YL17G06_0_MG_FD_203880 | JGI IMG/M metagenome (GOLD analysis project Ga0315278, IMG submission 203880) | Sediment microbial communities from Yellowstone Lake, YNP, Wyoming, USA - YL17G06_0 | ecosystem: Environmental > Aquatic > Freshwater > Lake > Sediment | place: USA: Wyoming | collected... | reverse complement strand
ACCCTGCTCCTCCTCCCACAGGTCGGCTACCAACCGGTCGCTCCGCGGCCGCCGGCGCGTCTGGCTGTCGGCCAGGCATTCGGCCAGAAGTTTCTGGTTGAGTTCCGCCAATGAGGCCGCCCGCGGCCCCGGGATTGGTGAACACGGCCTCGAACCCGTAGTGGGCGGCCAGGGCCTTGAACTCCGGTGTCTGGATCCGCAGGCCGCCGCCCAGGAAGGCCAGGCCGCTGGCGATCCCGTCGAGCATGGACTCGAGTTTCTCGTGGGGGAAGACCTTCACGAAGGACACCCCGCTGGCCATCAGGCGCAAGGCGAAGAACAGACACACCTCCTCGACGTCGCCGATGCCGAACAGGGCGCGGCCAAAGTCGACCTCGGCCATGGACCCCAGCGGGAACTCCAGGGAGACGAAAGCCTGGCGGGCCCGCTCCTGCTTCCGGGACGCCACATACCGCCTGACCGTGATCTCGGAGACATCGGCGCCGTAGGTCGCCACTCGTCCTCAGCGAGCCACTGGTCGATGACCGGTTTCCAGGGGTCCATCTTGGGGGCGGGTCTGGGCTTTCGCAGCCGCATTCGGGGTTCGGGGCTTACGACGTAGTCCTTGGCCGTGTACTTGTCCACCGTGTTGCGGCTGACGCCAAGCAGTCTGGCTATCTTGCGTTTCGAGAAGCCTCTCGCGTGGAGAGTTCGGATAGAATGGATCTCGGGCACGTCGAGCATCTCCTACCTCCTGCTCAGCTCTTGGTCGGTCAACCAAAGCCTAGCAGGTTCGGTGTGGGTGCGGCGTGCCCTCTTGCTTCAGCCCCCCGAGACTACCGGGGTGGCTCCCATTTCGCCGAACACGTGGCCCCTTTCTGGAGTATCACAGACAACGAATCCAGTCACGATCAGATTCGGTACTTGTTCTTGCGTTTCTGGAAGGCCTCAGCGCCGCCCTCAAGGATCTCACAGGCGTGCTCGCGCATCCCAGCAGAGTCCAGCACAATCATCACCTTCGCATCCTTCGGCTTGCTGTGTTCAAGTGAGCCGGTCAGGTACGCAAACATCTTGTCGTCCTTGTTCGGTCGGTCGTCACCGTGGCGGTTTGCCACGATGATTTCCTCTGAGTCGGCGCCGATGACCAGGTTGGCGTTGTGGCTGACCATAATGACCTGACGCTCGCGCTTCCGTCTCATCAAGTCCTTGACGATGACCTCGCAGATTGAACGGCTATCGAGATCGTCCTCCGGCTGGTCTATCAGAAGCGGCCACGGTTCGTCAGACTCGGCGAGAATTAGAGTCAGGGCAAACAGCGCCTGTTTGCCGGGCGTCATCGAGGACTTGCGGAAGCCGCCGATGCGATCGCCTTCTAGGGATGCGACGAAGCGCACATCCTTTGTCGCCATCAGGACTGCCTTCGTCTGGGCGACAACATCCTCCCCTTGCTTCAGCTTCTGCTTGCCCACACCCATGTACTCGATGAACTTGCCAGACTCCGCGAGCGCCTTGCCAAGAGCGACGCGCTTCTGACCGACGATGTAAGGGCTGGTCTCGTGCTTGTTGAAGCCACTGGAAATCCGCTCAACATCCTCGGGGTCATAGTCAACCTCGATGGCGAACGTCATGTCCTCTAGCGTGCGACTAGAAGCCTTGAAGCGATCAGCGAGTGTCTCCAGCAGAAGGTCGCGCGCCTTGATGTCGGCGTCGATTGATCCCAGCAGCTTGAACTGCTCGTCTAACTTCGTCTTTGTCAATGCCATCTTCTTGTCGATCTCTGTGAGGGTGTCCTCCTGGTCTCTTAGATCCTTCACCAGCGCAGCAATGTGGACGTTCGCAACGTTCTTCTCGATCAGCTTGTTGTTGTCGCTACAAAGCTGCTCGTTGGCATCGGTCAGCTCCCGCTGCTCGGTATCCAGGGCGGCACGATAGTCCGTGAGACCGGACTTCACACTGTTGAGTAGTGGCCCCTGCGCCTCGTCGAGCAGAGCCTGGAGTTTGGTCCGCAGGGCGCTCGGCATGGTTGCCGGAGCCGGAGTCATGGTGACACTAACCGCGACCTGGCCCGTCGCCTCGTAGACGCCCTCCTTGGTACCGGGTGCCACGTAGGGACCTAGGTCTCTTTGCTCCTGCCCGATCTCCTTGAGGCGGGCCTCGTTCTTGCCGATGTCGCCCACCACCTGCTGATAGAGCTCCACCTCCTCGGCAGTAAGAGCTGACGACTCCTGCAGGGTCTTGATGTGCTTCGTCAGTTCAGTCTGCCGCTCAGTGATCGCCCCCCGATCGCCGAGGCCGCGAATCTCCTCTGTCAGCGTCCGAATGTCCGCAGCCAGTGCAAACCAGTCTGTGACGGCGTCCCCAATGGACTCATTCCGGCTCTCAACGTTAGTCTCCGCCTTGCGGAACTTCGCCTCGAAGTCGGGGTCACTTCGGAACACCGCGGGCTGAATCCTGGCCGTGATCTCGCCCGGCCGCTCACTGATCGCGTAGAGCGAGTTCTGAGGGATGTAGATCACTCGGCCGGTCGTGGCCTTGGACGCTGCCCACTCGACTGCGTAGTTGATCCTCCCGACATCAGCCCATGTGACCGAAGCCCCCGGACCGACGTCGCCCTCATCCATACCGGTAGCCGCGACCTGCTGCCTGACGGTGTAGTCGGGATCTACTGCGTGCGCCACGTAAGCGAGCAGGGCCGACTTGCCAGATGAGCGACTGCCGATGATCGCGTTAAGGCCGGGATTAAAGACCACCTCGCTCGGAAAGACGTCGGAGTCCGTGAAGATGATTCGTGAGATGACCTTGTATGGCTCCTTCTTGTCCGGCGCAGTGGCTTGAATCCTTACGCGCTCAGATGGCTCAATCAGGGTCTGCTGAAGACCCTCAAAGGTCAGATCTGCCTTGACCCAAGTCACATGCTTCTCATTGTTGCCGGTCACTTCGGCACCCAACCACGCCTCCAAGTCATCGAAGTTGTGGGCGTCACAGCCAGCGAAGACCGGCTTCCGCATTGCTCTCTGATCAGGGGCTTCGAGGCGCGCTGGATTCAGGAAGTAGTCCGTGTTCGCCGGGTTGCCGAAGAAGCCGTCCGCGGACTTGTCGATCTCGTCCGCCAGGTTCATCTTGCGCTTGCTGTCGGTGTCAGCGCGAATTCCGCTGTTATTGGTAGCGGCAATCATGAGGCAGTGATCGGTTCGAACTGCCTTCTTGCCGTAGGTGCACTCAATGGCGGTCTTGATGTCGTCGCGCGACACCGTCGCCTTCTCGAAGTCGTCGCGGGTCTTCAGATGAGCGCAGGATTGCTTCTTGTCCTTGCCATTTGTGTTCTGGGTCTTGAGTTCACCCAGGAAGTCAGTCGCCTTGTCGTGAGTCAGATCTGGCGGGAAGATGACGTGGAAGTCGACGACTTCCGTAGCGCGATTCACGGCCTCGTTCAGTCGCAGCTCAAGATTCGGGAAGAAGACCTTATCCGAGTCCGGGTAGAGGCGGTCGTAGTTCTCCTTGAAGGCGAAGAAGCCGTCGAGTGAGAAGTAGTCAGCGATGCCAATCGCTTCCACACCTGAGTCGTGGATGACCTGGCAGAACCGATCCCAGTCCAGTTCTCCGTCCTTGGGCGTGTATCCGTCGTTCAGTCTGGTGCCGGGCGGATGAACGTGGAGATCCCATTTCCGCCACTCTGAACCCCTCGCAAAGCGCTTCATGCGCTCCCGTCCTCCTCCGTGCTCGCACCCCTCGGCCACGCGACACCCGAGAACGGCCCCGATGCAACTGCCTGAACCCCTATCGGCGTGACCTGAACCGCAACTCGGATGGGGCCGGCGGTGCTAGTGCGGCCACGTTCCGCAAACACGGGGACAAGAACCGCGAACAGGAGCAGCGGCAGGTGGCCGTGGAGTGCGCAAGGTGTCGCCGTCATTCGTGTCCGCTTCCCTCTGTCGAACAATGATACCGACCCGCATAAGATGCGAAACGCTGATCTCCTGTCCGCCCAGCACGCCGTTGGACCACCCGAAAGCCCCACGGTAATCCCCGTGCTACCAGCGCCTTCGGTCAGATCACCCACTCATCCATCACGGGTGTCCTATGCGGATCGGCCCAATAGCCCCGCATCGCGCCAAGCCCCAGCCGCCGCCGCCCCTGCCGCCGGTCACCCGGGGCCCCTTCTGTCGTTTGGGCACGAAGGGATGGTTCTCCAGGTGGTTCCAGGATTCCTAGGGGAGGCGCCACCTTCCGCCTATCCTCTTTGGGCGGCGGCCACTACGCCGGCGCGGGAAAAGCCGCTCATCGTCCAGGGAGTCGGGACTCACCCACCGTCCCGAAGGGACAAAACCGTGGGGTATGCAGCGTCAGCCGAGCATATATGGAGGTCGAAGAGGTGAGTGAAGATGAAGCGCCTTGGCAACCCGCGAAGCGCTACCCTGGCAGCCCTCCTCCTCGCCACCAGCCTGTGGCTGGGCCTGGCCGCGACCACCCGGGCCGAAGCCGTCGACACCTCCTCCCACGCCTCTGCCGCCGCCCAAACTCATGGAGATTCTGGCCAAGGGCGGCCACATCAAGACAGCCGTTCTCTCCCTCTGTGAGCGAACATCCGCCACAAGCGTTGAGTACCTCAGGATCACCATGACCGATGTGCTCGTCCCGTCAATGAACACCGGCGGTGACTGTGTCTCCGGTAGGCCCATCGACACCCTCACCCTCACCTTCGGCAAGATCAGCGTCCAGTACACGAGGCAGTCCTCAACCGGCGTCGGTCTATCCGTGAACTTCAACTGGGACTTCGGGGCAAACCGAGGCTTCTAACACACCCGCCTCGAACTGACGCTCCCAGAGCAGACGGTAGAGCTCGCTCCGAGCCAGTAGCCACTGCCGGGACAAGTCATTCATACTGTGGCGCAATTCCTTCAGGTGGAAGCACTTCTGCAATTGACACCCAGATATTGGCATGATAGGTTGGCTCCGGTTGACCCATGTGATTGAGGGAGGCACGGCTATGAGAAAATGGCTCATGGCTCTTGGTGTGGCTTGAGCGGTGCTTGCGGCTGTGGTTCCAGGCTTTGCGGGCGCTGCTGCTTCGGAGGGCCCGCCTGAAGTGTGGCTCGTGGCGCCTCTCCAGGTCCGGTACACACCCCGCGCGGAGGTCTGGCCGATCTCCGTGGGTGCCCTTGCCCTCGCCCCGTTCGACGGCGAGATTTCCATCACGGGGGTGCGGTGTGGGGAGAACGAGATACCCTTCGTGATAGCCGAGGGCTCCTCCAGCCGGGTCCCGAAGGTGACCGTGCCCGGCGCGACCAAGAAGGCCCTCGACCGCTGGATGAGGCTGCGTGAGAAAGCCCTCGCCGGGCTGGCCCCCGCGGAGGAGGCCGAGTTCTCGAATCTCAGTGAGCTCCTGCGGGCGGCTTCGATCGACACTCCTCCGACCTGGCTATACCTCGAAACGGCCAGCTTCCCGTTTGAGGTCGCCGACCAGCAGGACTACCCCATCACCCTGTCCATGGATGTCGCGGGTACGCCCAGAGAAGTGACGGTTCTCGTCCTCAGCCGGACACTCCCCTCGGATTCGTCCTGGTCGCCGGCCGAGCTCCACATCCATACGAACACCTCCGATGGGAGCTCCACCCCGGCCAACATCGCCACCCTCTACAGCAGCGCCGGCTGCCGGGTCGCCTACATCACGGACCACAGCGACGGCATCGCCACGAAGACTTGGGCCCAGTACTCCTCCGACGTGAACGCCGCGACCATCACTGGGGTCATCTCGGCAACCCCATCTTCACGGCGGCCGGGCACAGTCTAGCCTACGGGGTGGCCAGCCTCACGGGGCTCACGAACCGGTTCTACACGCCCCAAGGGGAGATTGACCAGGTCCTGGCCAACAACACCTCGGGCCCCTCCTCCCCCGCCATCGCCCACCCTTACAACCTCGTCTATCCCTGGACTGACTGGACCGTTCTCAGGTACCGGGGGATGGAGCTCATGGCCGCGTTTCAGTCGAACTTCGCTGACACCGCCTCGCCCATGGTGAAATGGCGGGCGGAGCTAACGAGGCTTCTCTCGAACACCTTCACCTACGGGTACTTCGCCTCCTCGCGGACGGGCGGCGACTACCATGGAGGGGTCACCGGCACGGTACCGACCTATGTGACCTGGCTGCGAACGGGCAGTTGGAGCAGCAAGAGTTCCGTGGACAGCGCCATCTACAATGGGCGGACCGTTGCCAGCAAGATGGGCGGCCTGGGCTACATGACCATCGCCTACAACACGACCACCAAGTACGTCGGTGACTGCCTTACCGGGTGTGCCGACTAACTCCACCCTCAAGCTGACCATCACCTTCAAGCCTGTCGAGTCAGGCACATACACGATCAAAGTCTGGCGGAACAACAAGCAGACAGAGGTTTTCACCTACTCCGGCTCGTATACGGGTGGGAGCACCTATAACCCGTGCACCAACTACAGCTTCACCTTCCCCGGCGGGTCCAACTACTACTACCTCTACATCTCCGGTCCCGACTACATCTACTCAAGCCCCATTTTCATCAAGAACTGAGGAGAACGATTGGGCGGCGGGGCGGCCTCCGGCGAGGCCGCCCCGCAAAGTCTGGAGGGTTGCTGGATGAAACGCTGGCGCGGAGTGCTGATAGGCGGAGTGCTGTGGGCGGCTGCCGGCATCTGGGTCAGGCTCGCGGTGGGGGAGACGCTAAGCATGGGGCCCTATGTAGGCCGGGCTGTGTACTCCGAGTTCATCGACCTCATGAGAGCCGACTGGGTGAGCCTCGGGAAGCTCTTCTGGCCCCCCATCGCGTTGGGCAGCGACATCCTGGCCTGGACGGTGGGGACCGTGGTCTGGCTCTTCCACCCCGTCGGCTGGCCCGGGTCGGCCCTCGGACGGCTCCTGGCCCCCCACCGCTCCCTCGACATGGCGGTCGTCATCTTCGGGAGCGTCATCGGCGGGGCAGTCCTCTGCGCCGTCATCTCCTTCCTGGCGCGGCTGATGGGGAAGCTCCCGAGCCAGCCTAGGTGACCACTCTGCCGGCTCGAGCCCGCTCGCGTTACACCCCGGCAGTTCCGGGTCGGCAAACGTGTAGGCCTTCTGGGGATAACAGTACCGGTGAGCCAGAGAAGGGCACGGCCCCGAGCGCCGCTCTTGCCGCTGCAGGGCGCTCTCCGGCGGGACCGCCCCGCTAGGTCGGGAGGGTTACTGGATGAAACGTTGGGTGAAACGCTGGCGCGGAGTGTTGGTCGGCGGGGTCTTGTGGGCGGCGGCCGGCATCTGGTTTAGGCTCGCGGTGGGGGAGACGCTAAGTATGGCGTCCTACTCACACGCGCCTGTATACTCCGAGTTCATCGACCTCATGAAAGCCGACTGGGTGGGCCTCGGAAAGCTCTTCTGGCCCCCCATCGCGCTGGGCAGCGACATCCTGGCCTGGACAGTGGGGACCGTGGTCTGGCTCTTCCACCCCGTCGGCTGGCCCGGGGCGGCCCTCGGACATCTCCTGCTCCCCCACCCCTCCCTCGACATGGCCGTCGTCATTCTCGGGAGCGTCATCGGCGGGGTAGTCCTATGTGTGGGCATTTCGCTCCTCGCTCGCCTGTTCGGCAGGCTTCCGAGCCGGCCTAGGTGACCACTCCGCCGGCTCGAGCCCACTCGCGTTGATCCACGACCATGGCACGATGGCCGAGACATACTGCGTCGACTGCGCCTTTGGCGGTAAGCCTATGTGGGTGGGCTACATGACCATCGCCTACAACACGACCACCAAGTACGTCGGTGACCGCCTTACCGGTGAGCCGACCAACTCCACCCTCAAGCTGACCATCACCTTCAAACCTGTCGAGTCAGGCTGTCGCGGACAGATATCCAGTCGGAGAGGTAGCGTTAGGCGGATCCTGAACCCTCTGGAACCAGGGGTTGGTCGCTCCGCCCAGGGCCGCGGGGCTCCGGTGACTCGCCACCGGCCGGGAACCAGACGCTCTGGACCGCACATGACGTCGTCTCGGCCACGCTAGCCACCCCGCCTTCTTCCGGGCTCGGCCACCTCGAGTTCATCTACCAGGCCCGCAGCCGCGCCCCACTCGCCCTGCACGACCGCTCCTGCACCACCGTGCCCACCCGCCCGAGGGGTGACCCGTAACCCCGCCCCCGGGATGAGGAACAGGGCCTCGATGACCAGGGCGACGTAGGAGAGGAAGGCCAGCGGCTGCCCTAGCTTCTGCTACCCCGAGTAATCTAGCGCCTTGACCCGGGCCGGCGCCGCCACTGTCCTCGGAGGCCGGCTCCCGGCCCGGGTTCCAACCCCTGGCAGGGTTGGATGCTGGAGGCGCGAACTAAAAGGCCAGGCACGAAGGAGGGAGGGCTACAAATGACTACGGCAGACTGGATGAAGGAGTGTTGGGACCACATCAAATCCCGGGAGATATGGCGCGTCATACTCCCGGGGACACACAACTCGGGCGTCTTCTCGGCCTGGAACACGATCGGCGTCAGGAACCAGGACAAGAACATCGGTGAGCAGCTTGATGGGGGAATCCGAGCTTTCGATATCAGGGTAATGAAAGGGCATGGAACGTACGTGATGCATCACGATGTCTACTACCCTCCCGACGACTCGCAGCATCTCATACCGGCCCTGGACCAGATAGCCGCCTTCGTTGCCGCGCACGACCATGAGGTTCTCGTCATCAACCTGAGCGCGGGCGCCGGAAGCGACCTCACGGTCGACGACTACCCGGGCGTTAGACAGACCGTTCTGGATCGGCTGGAGTCCAAGCTTATCGCCTGGAACCCGTACGGTTCCTATACTCTCGAGAGCATCCACGCCACCGGCAAGAACATCGTGCTCATCTCAGCGATAGGTAAAGAGCCGGGAAAGGAAGTTTTGTTCTGGGACGCCGGTGAGGACTTCATGAAGAGCACATGGGACGGCTTCCAGTCCGATTTCTGGATCACGCCGGACGAAAAAATCGGGCGCCTCAAGCCTCACGTGTATGACGGACTCAGGAATCCGCCCAAGCGGTTCCTTTGGGCGGATTGCGAGATCTGGACCATCAACATCTACAACGCGGCATCCGCGTGGACTAACCCCAACCTCCCTTCCTGGTTCAAGGAGTGGGCGAGCGACAGTCAGGCCAGCGGCGCCATGAACATATTCGGGGTAGACTTCTTCGAAGCCCCGGACAACCAAATTGTGAACACGATAGTTGCGCTGAACGGGGCGAGGTAACGGCTCACGGCGGCGTGTCGCTGAGACAGCGCTTAGCAGCGCAATCGGCACGCTGCCTAGTTATCTGAAAGGGGGCGGTCATTCGTCCGCCAGGGCCAAGTCTTAAGCACCAGCACCCGTGCCCCCGCCCCCCACATGCCTCCTGAACGCTTCCACCACCGCCGCCTGACTCTCGGCCCGGAAGGCCTCCCAGGCCTCGACCCACTTCCGCGCCGTGTCGGTGAGCCGAGGCCCCGCCCGACGGCCCTACCGCCGTTCTGTTCCAGCCAGGCCTTCACGTGTAGGCGCATTGGTTTCCCTCCGGCAGACCGTGGCCACGCGACGCCCGACGACGGCCGCGAGCCAGCCGCCCAGGGCGCCGGTGAGGAGCGAGGCCACCACGGCCACGGTGAAGGCGTCACCCCGCAGCGAGAAGAATAGCAGGGCGTTCGTGGCCGCGCCGCCCATGTTCCCCAAGGCCCCCGCCGCCACCGCCCACGCGAGGGCGGCGAAGCCCCGCTCGCCCGACCTGGGGGCGACCCGCAGCCCCGCGCCGGGGATGAGAGGCTCCCCGTCGCCACACCCGCCGACCCGATCCACAAGCACGTTCTGCATCCTCGGCGGGGTAAGCTCGCGATGACAGCGCCCCTTCCTGGTTCTGGCCCTGCTTGGGTGGGTTTTGGGCGAGTTCGTCTTCCAGCCGACCTACGAGTGGATGAAGGCCAAGTGGCTGGAGCTCGCGAACTGCCCGTACTGCAGCAGTCTCCTCGGCCAGGACATCGCCCTCAGATACTACACATGCTCCTACTGCGGCTGCGGCGAACTCGCGTTGATCCACGACCATGGCACGATGGCCGAGACATACTGCGTCGACTGCAAGGATTGAAGACTATCTACAGAAGCCAACTCCGGGAGTGATTGGCATGGCTCTCAGAGTAATCGCGACGTCACTGGCCGAGTGGGCAGTTCTCCGCTTCGCGGTAGGATACATGCTCGCGGCTTTGACGTACTCAGCCTTTGGCGGTAAGCCTATGTGGGTGGCGGCCTACAACGCACTGGCCTTTGCGGCCTACCTAACTTATGCTGCGCTAGGCCGCGGCGTGGCGCGAAACCCGTTTGTGTGGGGCGCCATCAGGCCAGTCAATGTAGCCATGGGAGTGGCGGCTCTGGCGGTGTTTCTCTTCGCGCGAGGGCCCCATCTGGCAGAGGCGCCCGGTCGCATCTCCGAGGTACTGGCGTTTTCCACACATCCGGGCGCCGTCACCATGTACCTACTTGCGCCGATGAAGGAGGAATTGCTTTACCGGGGGATACTTCTTCGCCGACTTAGCAGCGGCCTGGGGCTGTGGCCCGGGCTCTTGGTCTCGAGTGTCGTCTTTGGGCTACTCCATCCCGATCCTCTTCAGGGCGCGATTGTGGGCCTTTGGCTGGGATGGATGTACTCGCCGAGGTTTGGAGGTAATCTGCTACTCCCAATCGTGGCGCACTGCGCATTCAACCTGACGGCGTTTCCCGCAGGGCCGGTACCCGTCGATTTCGGCTTCTAGTGCTGGCCGCGGCCTCCGGGGGCCAGGGCGAAGGGCGGCGGGCCGCTACCCCTCCCCGTGCCCCAGCCACCCCGCCGTCCTCGCGCCGGAGCGGCGAAGGATGGCGTTACACTGTCCGACGTGGTGTTGGATGTGGCGGATCTGACCCAGTCACCCTGGCCAGGTAGTCGTTCGGCCTTTGTCAGATGGTCGGGCGACCTCCGGCCAGCGATCCAGCACTCCGCGCAGCACCTCGAAGCATGGATCCAGGTGCCGCTTGAGGATGGAGACGATAGCGGTGCCCATGGCCCAACCTCCCGTGTCTTCTGGGGTATGCAGCGTCAGTCGAGCTGGGCCTGGCCGCGACCACCCGGGCCGAAGCCGTCGATGCCTCCTCCCACGCCTCTGCCGCCACCCAGGCTTGGTTCCTGCAGCTCGATGCGGTCAAGGGCGAGAGCCTGGACGCGTAAGGCTACGGCAGCCGGGCGAAACGGCAAGGGACCCGGAGAGACGGCCGGCGGATCGGCCGGAGGTCTTCTCGACGGGCAGGACCTCACAATCACGAAGTCCGTGGACCTGGCCACGCCGAAACTCATGGAGATTCTGGCCAAGGGCGGCCACATCAAGACAGCCGTTCTCTCGCTCTGTGAGCGAACATCCAACACAACCGTTGAGTACCGCAGGATCACCATGACCGACGTGCTCGTCCCGTCGATGAACACCGGCGGTGATTGTGTCTCCGGTAGGCCCATCGACACCCTCACCCTCACCTTCGCCAAGATCAGCGTCCAGTACACCAGGCAGTCCTCAACCGGCGCCGGTCTATCCGTCAACTTCAACTGGGACTTCGGGGCAAACCGCGGCTTCTAGCACACCCGCCTCAAACTGACGCTCCCAGAGCAGGCGGTAGAGTTCGCTCCGAGCCAGTAGCCGTTGCCGTTCAAGACGGGGTTGGGGCTCAGGTTAACCTCCGGGGGAAGGAACTTGTGGTTCCAGTATTCCTAGGGGAGGCGGGCGGGGGCGTCACTGACCGCAAGGAGCCCGAGCCCTGCCGCCGCCAGGTTCCGACGGCATCAGCGCTTCGCAGGCGCCACCGGACTTTCGGAGAAATGAGCGGTAGGCAAAGCTTTCCAGCGACCAGGGCGGGGCCGCTAAGCTCCCGCGCGTTAGACCACCACCAGGTGATCCACTTATCGAGTGCCCAAGTGATTCTTCCCGTTAGGGTCACTTGCGAGGGGGGAGAACCATGTCGCGGTTTGGCGGAAGCTGGAGCGAAACCAAGCTCAACTGTGTTGAAGATTACGCTCGCAGATACCTGCAGGTCATGCACAACCAGCCGTGGGCCAACTTGCACTATGTGGATGCATTCGCCGGCAGGGGCAAACAGGCTCTCACGAGCGAGGCAGAACCAAATCCAGACGCCGCCAAAGCTGAACTGCTCTTCGGATCAGAGACTGACAGAGCAGACACTGAGGGATTCCTGGAGGGCTCGGCCCTCCGAGGACTGAGTGCCTCTGCCTCCTCTTCCCGGAAATTCGACCGGTTCATGCTGATCGATGCTCACAAACCATCGTGCCAGGAGTTGCGGGCAACCATTGAGGCCGAGTACCCGGAGATGCTGGACACCGTTGAAATCCGGTGTGAGGATGCAAACGTTGCCCTTAAGGACTACCTTGAAAGGGTGGACTGGCGCGCAACGCGCTCCCTGGTGTTTCTTGATCCGTTCGGTCTTGAGGTGCAGTGGAGCACAATCGAAAAGCTTGCGAATACCGGTGCCTGTGATGTCTGGTATCTGTTTCCCCTCGGAGGCGTAATCCGAATGATGACGAACTCCGGGCAAGTACCTGATTTGTGGCGTGCTCGCCTCGATGAGGTATTTGGTACGCCGGACTGGTACCAGGAGTTCTACCGAGCGACTCAAGCATCGCTCTTTGGTGACACCGCCGCCCTGAAGGATGCATCCACTTCGCATGTTGTGGATTACATCCGGCGGCGACTGAACACTGTGTTTCCAGCTGTGTCAAAGGCCGGAGTGCTCAGAAACAGCAAGGGCTTCCCGCTGTTCGCGCTCATATTGGGTGTGGCAAACCCAGGCAGGCCGGCACAAGAAGCAGCCCTCAGGATAGGAAACCACCTGGTAAGGAGGCTGTCTGCGCCATGACCGTAACGACCATTGAATGGACTGAGGTCACATGGAATCCCGTCACAGGGTGCTCGAAAGTATCCCCCGGTTGCCTGAACTGCTACGCCGAGCGCATGGCCAGACGGCTGCAGGCTATGGGGCACCCGAACTACCGCGACGGTTTTGCTGTTCGCATGCACCGCCATATGCTCGAGGCGCCCGGGCGGTGGCGGAAACCCCGGATGGTCTTCGTGAACTCAATGGGTGACCTCTTCCATGAAAGCGTGCCGTCCGACTTCATCCGAGACGTCTTTCGAGTGATGGAGAGCACCCCGCGTCACACGTACCAGCTGCTCACCAAGCGCGCCGAAAGGCTTGAGCAGGTGGCCCCTGAGCTTCCTTGGCCGGAAAACGTCTGGATGGGCGTTACTGCTGAGGACAGCGAGCGACTCCCTCGAGTGGACAGACTGCAGACGGTGCCCGCAAGAGTGCGGTTCCTATCGATCGAGCCACTGCTAGGCGCACTGCCCTCACTAGATCTTACGGGAATCGACTGGGTGATTGTCGGTGGAGAGTCTGGACCTGGATCCCGTCCGATGCGGGAGGAATGGGTCCTCAGTATCCGTGACCTATGTCTCGATTGCGGAGTCCCGTTCTTCTTCAAGCAGTGGGGTGGAACTCGCAAGAAGTCTGCTGGGAGGGAGCTCGAGCATCGCACCTGGGACCAGATGCCGTGCCAGGCATAGTGGGCCCAACTCGCGGATCTGGTCGTCAACATCCGCAGGGACCGTGGGGTGGGGAATCCACGGCCGGTGTTGACACCCCTCATCGTCATCGACGAGGCCCATCTCCTCTCCCCGGCCATGCTCGAGGAGATCCGCTTCCTCACCAACTTCCACATGGACTCGACCTCGCCCATGGCCCTGTGTCTGGTCGGCCAGCCCGAACGCAGAAACAAGCTCCGCCTGAGGGCCTTCGAGGCCATCAGCCAACGGGTGACCTTGCGCTTCCACCTCGGCGGACTGCCCGAGGCCGAGACCAGGGCCTACATCGGCAACGCTGGCGCGGAGTGTTGATCGGCGGGGTCTTGTGGGCGGCGGCCGGCATCTGGTTCACGCTCGCAGTCGGGCATTCGCTAAGTATGGCATCCTACTCACACGCGCCTGTATACTCCGAGTTCATCGACCTCATGAAAGCCGACTGGGTGGGCCTCGGAAAGCTCTTCTGGCCCCCCATAGCGCTGGGCAGCGACATCCTGGCCTGGACGGTGGGGACTGCGGTCTGGCTCTTCCACCCCGTCGGCTGGCCCGGGGCGGCCTTGGGGCGGCTCCTGCTCCCCCACCCCTCCCTCGACATGGCCGTCGTCATTCTCGGGAGCGTCATCGGCGGGGTGGTCCTCTGCGCCGTCATCTCCTTCCTGGCGCGGCTGATGGGGAAGCTCCCGAGCCGGCCTAGGTGACCTCTCTGCAAACGTGTAGGCCTTCTGCCTGTTGGGCCTCGAACTGACGCTCCCAGAGCAGGCGGTAGAGCTCGCTCCGAGCCAGTAGCTCCTGGTGAAGGCCGACATCGCAGCCGCCGGCGCCATCGAGGACCACCACCCGGGCCGCCCTTTGGGCCAAGGACACGTCGTGGGCCACCACGAGCACCGTCGCCGCGCCGGCCATTTCGACTACGGCCGCCTCCAGCAGGCGACGCGACTCGGCGTCAATGCTCGACATGGCCTCGTCGAGAAGCAGCACCCGGGGCCGGCGCAGGATGGCCCGGGCCAGGGCCAAGCGCTGCTTCTGCCCGCCCGACAGGTCGTGACCCATCTCGCCGACCACGGTGTCGTAGCCCCGCGGCAGGTTCATGACGAAGTCGTGGGCGTTGGCCGTCCGGGCCGCCCACTCCAGATCCTCCTGGCCCGCCTGGAGGCCGAAGGACAGGTTGGCCGCTACCGTGTCCGCGAAGAGGAATGGGTCCTGGGGAACATAGGCCACCAAGCGCCGGAAGACGTCCCCCGGGATGCGGGCCACCGCCTCGCCGTCCAGCCGGACCCGCCCATTCGAGGGGTCCTCAAAGCCCAGGACAAGACGCAGGAGGGTCGTCTTCCCCGCTCCGCTCCGGCCCACGATTAGGGTGAGATCGCGCGGTCCGCAGGCGAAGCTAACTTGCGACAGCACCGGCCGGCCGGGCGCGTAGGCGAAGGAGACGTCGTCGAAGGACAGGCGACCTTCGGCGGAATCCGGGTCGCCGGCGGCGCCCCCCGCCACGGGACCCCCCGCCTCGGCGCCAAGGACGGCGGCGGCCTCCGCCTCCGGCATGGAGGCAAAGAGCTCGTTCATCCGGTCGACACAGGCCAACCCGGACTGGACCGAGATGATGGCGTCGGCCGTGTTCTGGACGGGGTCGTAGAGGTAGTTGAGAAGAGCCCCGAAGGCCAGGTACCACCCGAGGGTCATGCGTCCGGCCATGACCTCCATCCCGCCGAAGAGCATGAGGGCCACCGGGGCCACCGCCCCCAGGACCAGGGCCAGCACCCGCCCGACGGCGGCGTTGAGTTCGGACCGCCCGTCCAGGACCAGATACTCCCGTAGTCTCTCACCCAGGCGGGTGGCGGCGTAGTCCTCGTTTCGGAAGGCCTTGATTGTCTCCGCGTGCACCAGAAACTCCTGTAGCCCCCGGGTGTAGCGAGCGTAGGCCCCGCGCGCCGCCTGCGCCTGCGCCCGCACGCGCCGGCTCGACCAGACCGTGACCAGGGCGTAGAGAGGAATGACGGCCATGGCCAGGAGGCCCAGACGCCAGTTGATCCAGAGCACGGTGGCCACCCCCACCGCGAACGTCACCACGCTGACGCCCAGGTTGTAGATGGCCCCGGTCAGGGAGGCCTGCAGCACGTCCATGTCGCTGGAGATGCGGGCCATCAAGGCCCCCACTTGCTGCTGGCGGATGAAGCGCACCGGCGACGCGAGGACGCGGGAGAACAGGGCCATGCGCAGGTCCTGGCCCATGGTGACCCGGAAGAGTACCAAGAAGAAGCTTCGCAGGTAAGTGAAGACGAGCCGGGTGCCAAAGAGAGCCAGGAAGAAGCCGACCAGGGCGTAGAGCAAGGTCACGCTGCCCGCTGGGAAGACCCGGTCGACCAGGTAGCGGGTGATGAAGGGCATCGGGAGCTGCGTGAGCACGGTGACCCAGATGGCCCCCAGGCCGAGCAGGGCCTGCCGGCGGTGAGGCCAGGCCGCGCTGATAAGACGCTTCACTCTCGCTCCCTCCTCCGCCCCACGATCCTGACCCATCCCTCGCGCAGCAGGGTGCGCACAAGGGGGTCGGCAAACCCTGTCCGGCCGTCGATGGCCCCGAGGAGGCCGGCCGTGCGCTCCGGGATCTGTCGCAACCCGCCGTCGTAGGGGTCACACACCACAGCGCTCACGCCGGCCGCGCCAGCCGCTCCGCCCGGGCCGCCCGGGCCGCCCGCGCCGCCCGCGCCAACCGCGCCAACCGCGCCAGCCGCGCCGCTCGCGCTTCTGAAGTAGAGGCGCAGCATGGGATGGGCAGCCAAGAGCGGGGCGTCCGCGGCCTCGCTCGCGCCGATCCGACAGGCGGCGCAGAAGCTTTCGGCGCCCCCCTCAAGACCCCCGGCCCGAAGGCCGCACTCCAGGCACGACTGAGCCTGTTCGCCGCGCCGCCCGGGCAAGGCCGCCCCCAGCATGGTCGCGCTTGTCCCCGGGGCGACACTTGTCAGAAGCCGCAAGGCCTGCTCCTCCGTGGCCCGCGTCGACCCGGGGGCGTCGCCGTAGGGGCAGGCGCCCTTTCCCACGGGCAAGCCAAGGGTAGCGACCAGTGTCGCGGTCTCGATATCGTCGACGGCCATCAGCGGGCTGATCAAGGCCACCCCCGAAAGCGGTCGCCTGGGCACGAAATGCTGGGAGACGCGGCCACGCAGGCGGCCGAGAAGAACCCAGCGCAGAAGGTCGGTGTGGGTCTCGCCCCGGGCCAGGACATTGAACCCACGCTCCACGGCGAAGTCGACCACGATCCGGCCCTTCAGCCCCCCGCAGTGGTTGCAGACGCGGCCGGGATGGAGCCTGGCCCGGGCCACCAGGGCCGGCAGGTCGGCCCCGGCCGCCTCGGCCAGGGCAATGCGGTGCAACTTGACCCCCAGCCGCCGGCAGAGGTTCTCGCAGGCCTCGGCGTTGTCGTCACTGTAGCCGGGCACGCCCTCGTCGACAAAGACCGCCTCCACCTGCCGCTCGGGCACCCGCTCGCCGAGCAGCCGGGTCAGCAGGAGCAGGGTCACGGCGCTGTCCTTACCGCCCGAAAGCGACACCAGCACCCGCTCCCGCGGCGACAGAAGCTCGTACCAAGCCAGGGTGTTGCCGACACGGCGGGTCAGGTCACGCTCAAGACAGTCGCCGCAGACCCGCTCCACGGCAACGTCCCCGGGTCTGAGGGCCAGCGTCGAGGTCAAGGCGGCCGGCTGGCCGCAGTAGCGGCAAGAGGGCGCCACCGGCGTCGGGGGAGCGGAGGTTTCGTGGAGAGGGCGCGGGCGGCAATTGGCCTGCGGCGCCGATGGCGAGTGATCCGCGCACCCCAGGGCCGGCAGGAGATCCAGCAGCTCCGGCGGGAAGCCACCCCGTAGCGGCCGGATCTCTAGCCCCGGCAGCCCGGCCAGGGGGGTGTCCTCGCTGACCGGGGCGCCGGCCTCCAGCGTGAGGGCTAGAAAACCCAGAGGGGCCAGACCCAAAGCCTGGCCCAGCCGCCCCACCGTCCAGTCCCTGGGGGGCGTCAGGCGATATGTCGCCAGGCCCAGGCGCAGGTCAAACGGCTCGCTCGTCACCGGCCGGTCCCTCCCTCGGTCTCCCTACTACCCGCCGCTCCGCGCGGTCCGCCCTGGGTCCCCCGCCGCGCCGACCCTCCGGCGTCGGTGGGCCGTGAAAACGCGAGGGCAGTGAGGCGGCGGTTCGTCGATCGAACCGGTCAGGCTGTGCACGGTCGCCTTGCAGCCGTAGAGGCACATATCCTCGTCGCAGGTGGCGCAGGGTTCGAGCGAACTCGGCCCGGTGCGGCTAAAGGCGTCGAAGACGGGGGACGTTCGCCAGAGTTGCCCGAGGTCGTCCCGGAGGGCGTGCCCGACGCGAAACTCGGGTCCCGTCAGCAAAGGACAGGAGTAGACCTGGAGGTCGACGCCGACAAAGAGGAAGCCCCGCCCGCCCTCGCAGTTAAAGTCCCGCGGTTTGGCGAACGACGGCTCGACGACCGGGGCGCCTGTAGCCATGAACCGCCGCGTCATCTGGGTCAATCTTGCGGTCGTGCGCATGCAGCGCCGGAGGTCGAGGTCGAACTCGGCCACCGCCCGGCCGGCGGGTATCGTTGGCAGGCAAACGGCCTGCGCTCCGTGGGCCCGGGCGAACTCGACCAGCCCCGGCACGTCGTCTATGTTCTCGTAGTTGATGGAACTCAGGATCGACACGGCCCCCCCGGCGGCCATCAAATCGCGCACGGCCGCGCGGGCCTTCGCGGACACGCCCTCCCGTCCCGCGAAGCTGTCGTGATAGCCGGGGTTGCCGTGGATGCCGACACAGAACCGCACCAGCGGGGCCAGCCGCGCGATCCGAGCGGGCGTGAAAGTCTGAGCGTTGGTGAAAACCCGCACCGACAATCCGGCCTCCAGGCCGAGGGTGATCATGGCCTCCAAGTCGGGGTGAAGGAGCGGCTCACCGCCGACAATCTCCAGTTCGTGGACACCCAATCTGTCGAGAACCGCGACCAGAGCGGCGAAGTCGGCCAGGGACATCCGCCTTTCGTCTCGCGTCGCGTAACAGTGGCGGCAGCGCAGATCGCATTGCTGGCCAATGGCCACCTGGGCCCGCCACGGCCGGGCCAGGCGACCGGCCCTCGGTATCGAGGGCGCCTCCTCCCCGCCCAGGCCCGTCTGCCCCGTCCCCAGGTTTGAGCCCACCTGCCCCAGGTTTGAGAACGCCTTCCCCAGGTTTGAGCCCACCGGCCCGGCCTCGGAAGGCGCCCCAGCCGCCGGCTCGATGCCGCCTAGGGCAATCATCCTGGCCGTTGTCTGCCGGGCGGCCGTCTCGAGTTCGGCCTCGGGCAAGGCGAAACGAGTGGCCAGGCGACGCGCGGCCTGGCGCGGGGTAAGGCCCTCGGCCAAGGCCCGGACAAAGGCCGCGGACACCGGGGTCATCAGGCGCGAACGCAGGCGCTCGGCCGGGTAGGTGCACAGGTAGCCCTCCAGGGCCGGCTCGTAGCGCAGCTTCAGGCGCCGGATCAGGTAGGGCCGGTCAAGAACGTTGTCAACCTCCGCTGTCGAATCACCCATAATTCTCCTCCTACCGGGGCGGCTGCCTCCCGACGGGCACGCGGGAGGTCTTCTTACGGGCAACCGACTGTGGCGGTCACCCCATGCGACTGCGACCTTGCGAGCGGTTACTGTATGCCTCCGATGGTGGCTTCGGTCAGTCCGGCGATCGGGCCGATAATTGGGGTTCCGGCATTGAGAAGCGCGTCCACGTCAATCCCTCCCTTCCGCCATAGTTCTGCGACTCGCCGCCCCGGTAATCTCTGATGTGAGCCAAAGCCAGAAGGACAGCCGCTGTTACCGTCTGGCTCAGCCGGCACAAATGCTCCGGAGGGATCGCGGGACTCCCTCCCTCGCGCGTCAAGCGGGCCACGCACTGCTTGCAGAAGGCCCGGGCCCAGCAATTTCGACAGGCTGAGCCTGTCTTGGTGGCCGCCGGCAGCGCCGCCGCGGCGGCGCCGACCTCCCTCGCCAAATCCGCGGGAGAGGAAGCCTCGTCCACGCGGGCCAGAAGGCGCTTGGCCGACGAGACGGCCCGGCCGGGCAGCGCCGGTTCGGCGCCATCGAGGTAGCAGGTGTAGAGGCAGCCATCCCCATCCAAGGTGGCTGACACCGGCCAGACGGCACAGAAGTCGAGGTCCCAGGTTCGCTCGCGGAGAGTGTAGAGCCGCCGGGCGACAAGGCTCAGCCGGGCCATTGGCGATCGGGTCGAGCCGGGCGAGACCATCGAAGCCGTGACCCCGCGGGCGTCCGGGCGGCTGGCGAGGACGCTGTCCCACGCCGCCTGGGCGAAGGAGTCCACGACGGCGGGCCAGTCACCGGGCCTGAAGTCCACCGCGTCGTTTCCGGTCGCCAGGACGGGGGACACCTCGGCGTAGTCAAAACCCATGCCGGCTAGAGCCTCCAGAACGTTGGTCACGCTTGCCCCGCTCTCCAGGTGCGGCCGCGTGTAGGTCGCCTCCACCGACACCGTGGCCCCGCTCCGGCGCAATTGATCGGCGGCGGCGAGGGCCCGAGCCAGGGTAGCGCGGCCACGCCCATCGGGCCGCAGCCGGTCGTGCAGGGAGGCGGGACCGTCGATGCTTAGGGTCACGGCAACCTTGTGACGCACTAGAAGGTCCAGGGCGGTCGGGGTTAGCCTGGTCCCGTTGGAGATCAGGGTGAGTTCAAGGCGACGGCCTGCCCGCCGGTGGTCCTCGACGAGTTCAGACACGGCCCGGACGACGCCAAGCGCCAGGAGGGGTTCGCCGCCGAAGAATTTGATCGCGGTGATGGATGGAAAGGCGGTCAGGACCCGGTCCACCCAGCGGGCAAAGGTCGATGGCGACGGCTCGCCGGGTGCGGACGGAGCGGGGTCGCCGGGTGCGGATCGAGTTGGCGCCCCGGAGGGGTGAGGGCTGAGGGGAAGCGGGTCTCCGCAATGCGCCCCCGTGGGGCGCCTGACGTAGCAGTAGCGGCAGGCCAGGTTGCAGCGGTGGGTCACATTGGCCACCAACAGCCGCGGAGCGGTTGTCACGGCCGGCTCGACGGGAGAGAGGGCCGTCTGCACGAGAGCGGGGTCGACTCCGGGCGACAGGACTAGCTCGGAGTCCGCGGACGCAGTAGGCAAGCGCGACGGGTCGACGGCCACGGCAGCCAGCGTATCGGGAAAGAAGGCGACCGCGTAGTCTCCGTTTCTGACAACAACCCCGTTCCGGATGCCGGCCAGTCGAATCACCCGCCCCTCGGAAGGCACGCCAGCGCATGGAAGCATTGGATGGGGCGACCGTGCTAGCCCGACTGTAACATGCCGTGATGGGGTTGCCAACCGCCGGATGGCGTGGGGATCGCGCCGCAACCGCCGCCCCGCGCCGCCACGACCATTGTCCCTTGGTGCAATCTCCGGTTGGTTCCTTAGGTCCAGCCCACGTTTTCTCCATGGTCCATGGCGACACCCCATTGCCGGGAGGTACCCTGGAGCGTAGAAGCCGCCCCCCTCCGCGACCTCCTTGGGGCCCTCTACCTCCTGGCGGGCTTCCTGTTCTTCGGCTACTGCTTTCGTGTCGCGCGCAACAGGGGAACGCTGGGCCAGTACTAGTGACTTTCTTAGTTTCGGAGGTGTCGAAGATGAAATGCTGGTAGACATGGAGGGCGCCCCCGTTCCGCGCGAAGCCCCCGTTCTGCGCATAGACGGGCTCAGCAAGGTTTTCCCCCGCCGAGGGAAACCCCCGGTCAGGGCCGTCCAGGATGTCGGTCTGGAACTCCGGGCCGGCGAGATCGTCGGCCTTCTCGGTCCCAACGGGGCCGGAAAGACCACCATTATCAAGTGCGCTCTCGGTCTGATCCGGCCCACGGCCGGTGACATCGCCATTTGCGACCACGACGTGCACACCCGGCACGGCCAGGCCATCCAGCACGCCAGCGCGGTGCTCGAAGGGGCTCGCAACGTCTATTGGCGCCTGACAGCCAGGGAGAACATTCGCTTCTTTACCGGGCTCCACGGTCTCGACTACCGGTCAAACCGCGCCTACTGCGAGGAGCTCCTCGAGCGCTTCGGCCTGGCCGACCGGGCCAACGAGCCGCTCGTGAACCTCTCAACGGGCATGAGGCAGAAGGTGGCCGTGGTCTCGGCCCTGGCCAAGCGGACCCAACTTGTCTTCCTCGACGAGCCCACCCTGGGCCTCGACGTCGAAACCTCCCTCGAACTCCGAAGTATCTTGCGCGAACTGGCGGCCGAGGGACAACGGGCCATTGTGGTCTCCAGCCACGACATGGACGTGATCCAGGATGTTTGCCGGAGGGTCATCATTCTCAAGGAGGGTCGGGTGGTGGCCGACGATACGGTCGAAAGCCTCCTCGGCCTGTTCCGGACCCGCTCCTACCATCTCGTGCTCCGGGACGGTCCGAGCCCCGATCTGGCCGGGAGGCTGGGGGCCGTGGCCACGAACCTCAGCCTGGGACGTCGGGGCGCCCAGACGGAACTCAACTTCACTCTCCCGTCGGCGGAGGGGCTCTACACGGTCATCGACATTGTGCGCCAGGCTGGGGCCGTGATCGAGACCATTGCCCAGAAGGAACCAGACCTCGAGGAAGCCTTCCTTCGGGTCATTAGGGGTGGTGACGCGGCGTGAACCGTTGGGTGGTCCTCCGGGCGGTCGTGGCCAAGTCGCTCATTGAACTCCGGCGCTACCTCTTTAACACCATCTCGGGTCTGGTGACGATGTACGTCGTTTTCCTGCTGCTTTTCTTCGGGGCCCGCTCACTCGGCCCGGCCTTCAGCACCGGGACCGGCCTTGAGGGTCTGGTCGTCGGGTATCTGGTCTGGATGATGTCCATCACGGCCTACCAGGACCTGGCCCACACCATTGCCAACGAGGCCGAGGTGGGGACTCTGGAGCAGCTCTTCCTGACCCCGACCGGGTTTGCCTGGATGGGCGGCTCGTACATGATCGGCCAGTTCCTGGTCAACCTGCTCTTCACCGCGATCCTGCTTCTGTCCATGATGCTCACCAGCGGGCGGTGGCTCCACCTGGACCTCGTGAGCCTGCTGCCCCTAATCCTGATCACCATCGCCGCGTCCTACGGCTTCGGCTTCATCCTGGGAGGTCTGGCTCTGGTCTTCAAGCGCATCCAAGCGCTCTTCCAGATCCTCACCTTCGGCCTGGTGGGTTTCGTCGCCGCCCCCATTGCCCAGTACGCCTGGATGAAGCTTCTGCCCCTGGCTCTGGGTAATCAGCTCCTCAAGCGGGTCATGGTTGACGGCCTCCGGATTTGGGAGCTGCCGGCCGGGGATCTGCTCCTGGCTACGGGCGTGGGTCTGGGCTACCTTCTGATCGGCCTCCTCATCTTCGGCTACTGCCTCCGGGCAGCCCGGAACAGGGGGATGCTGGGGCACTACTAGACCGCCGCGGCCCTAGGGCACGAGCCGACCCCGCGTCACGTCGACCAGCCCGCGGTCGGTGAGCTTCAACTCGGGAACGGCGGCCAGAGTGAGGAAGGACAGGGCCATGAAGGGGTCGAGCGAGGCCGGCACGCCCCAGGACCGGACCAGGTCTCCCAAGCGCCCCAGGCCCTCGGCCACCTCGGTTAGCGGTCGGTCGGACATCAGACCGGCGATGGGCAGCGGGAGAACTTCGACGACCCGGCCATCCCGGACAGCCGCCAGTCCGCCGCCCGCCTCGGCCACGGCCCGGACGGCCACGGCGAGATCCGTGTCGTCGGCCCCGGCCACCACGATGTTGTGGGCGTCGTGGGAGACAGAGGAGGCCAGGGCGCCACGGACGAGCCCCAAACCGCGGACAAACCCCTTCCCGATGCGGCCGGTGCCGCGGTGTCGCTCGACCACGGCCAGCTTGACCACACCCGCCGCCGGGTCCGGGCGCCAGTAGCCGCCCTCGATGGGGAGGTTGAGCCGGGCCTGCCTGGTGACAATCTGGCCGGGGACCATCTCGATGACCCGGGCCGGTCCGTCGCCCGCCGGAATCAGGAAGTCGGCCGGGGTGACCGGACGCACGTGGCAGGTACCGACAAGGAGGCCCCAACCGCCTACCCCCTCCCCCTCCGGCAGTGGCTGCCTCGGCGGGGCGAACCCGGCCCGGCCGCCCTCGGCGACAAGCCGGCCGGCTACGTAGACTCGGTTTACACGGAATGAGGCGAGGTCGTCGAGGACAACCATGTCGGCGATGAAACCCGGGGCCAGGGCGCCACGGGGGGCCAGGACCCCGTTCACCGCGCCGGCCAAGCCGGTGGGGTCGGGCCCACCGAACCTCGGGCGGTCGAGCCCGAAGTACTCGGCCGGGTTGATGGTGGCCATGCGGATGGCCGTGACCGGATCCAGGCCCGCGGCCGTCGCCTTGCGCACGAGGTGGTCGAGGTGGCCCTCCCGGAGAAGGTCGGCGGGGTTGCGGTCGTCGGTCACGAGAAGACAGCGCCGGCTGTTGGCCGGCGTGACAACGGGAAGCAGGGCTTCGAGGTCGCGGGCGGCCGAGCCCTCTCTGATCATGAGGCGCATCCCCAGGCGCAGCCGCTCTCGGGCTTCTTCCGGCGTGGTGCACTCGTGGTCCGAGCCCAGGCCGCTCAAGACGTAGGCCGCCAGGTCGGGGCCGCCCAATCCCGGGGCGTGCCCGTCGACCACCTTTCCGGCCGAGCGAAAGAGATTAAGCTTGGCCGCCATGCCCGGGTCGCCGCTTAAGACGGCCGAGACGTCCATGACCTCGCCCAAGGCCACGACGCGGGGTTCGCCCATGAGGGTGGCCAGGTCGTCGGCGTCCAGGGCGGCGCCGGTGTCGTCGAAAGGCGTGGCGGGAACGCTGGAAGGCAGGCCCCAAAAGACGGCCAGGGGAAGGTCCTCTGAAACCCGGAACATGAAGCGGAGCCCCTCCAGACCGCAAACATTGGCAATCTCGTGAGGATCGGCGACCACGGCCGTGGTCCCGCGGGGAACAACGGCGCGGGCGAACTCGGCCGGGGTGACCATCGAGCTTTCGAGGTGGACGTGGCCGTCGATGAGACCCGGGCAGACCCACCGACCACCCAGATCAACTTCCTCGCGGCCCGAGTAGCGGCCGATGCCCACGACCAGACCGCCGTCGATGGCCATGTCGGCGGGCGGATCGACCTCGCCGGTGAAGACGTTGACCACCCTGGCGTTCTTAAGGACCAGGGGCGCCGGCCGGGCGCCTTGAGCCGTAAGCAGCCGGTCAACGCGTCGCGCATCATGTGTGTCTTCGGTCAGGGTGAGGGCCTCCTCGGTGGCGGCCGCTTCCGGCCTGTGTCTGGGGGTTTTCCGCGTCCTGGCCGCGTGTCCTCCCGAAGAAGGGGCCAAGAACGCCTTCACCCGGCCGAAGGTCATCGCTCCAGCACTTTGGGCGCAAGAATCGGATAGCGGGCTTACCGTAGGCGGCTGTATGCTCTAGCCATGCCTAACGAGACTGGCAACGACACGGCCCGCTGGGCGGCTGTCCTGTCCAGGGACCCCGCCGCCGATGGTTCCTTCTTCTACGGCGTGAGCTCCACCCGAGTCTACTGCCGCCCCACGTGCCCCGCGCGCCGGCCGAAGAGGGACAGGGTGACTTTCTTCGACACCCCCGAGCAGGCCGAGCGGGAGGGTTTCCGGCCCTGTCTTCGCTGCCGGCCGCGTGACGACCGCCCTCGGGCCGCCCTGGAGGAAGCCGTCGCCCACGCGCGACGCCTGCTGGACACGGCCGGCCCAGTCCCCACTCTGGCCCAGTTGGGCGAAGCGGTCGGCCTCAGCCCCCATCATCTCCAGCGCCTTTTCAAGCGAGCCACCGGGGTCAGCCCGAGAGAGTACGCCGCCGCCCGGCGGGTCGAGCGCCTCAAGGAGGAACTGCGCCGGGGTCTAAACGTAACCCAGGCCCTCTACGAGGCCGGCTACGGGTCCGCGCGGGCCCTCTACGACCAGGCCTCCGCCCACCTGGGGATGAGTCCGGGCACCTACAAGCGAGGGGGTCTGGGGATCACAATTAGATACGTGTTTGCCGCCACGCCCGTTGGCCCGGTGATGCTGGCCGCCACGGCGAAAGGTATCTGCGCCCTTCGCTTCGGGGAGAGGAACCAGCTTCTCGCCGAACTCCGGAGCGAGTTCCCGCGGGCCATTCTCCTGGAGGACGGGCGGGACCAGGGGCAAGACCAGGGCCAGGCGCGGGAAGAGGGCCGGGCGCGGGAAGAGGGCCGGGGGCCCGGCGACTACGTCCGGGCCGTTGTGGCCCACCTGCTTGGGCGGAACCACCACCTCGACCTACCCCTTGACCCGCCGGCCACGCCCTTCCAGGAGAAGGTGTGGGGCGCCCTCAGCGCGATCCCGTACGGGGAGACGAGATCCTACGGGGAAGTGGCCGAGATGATCGGCCGCCCCAAGGCCGCTCGGGCCGTAGCCCGAGCCCTGGCCGCCAACCCCGTCGCTCTGGCCGTGCCGTGCCACCGGGTGGTGCGGGCAAGCGGCCAACCGGGCGGCTACCGCTGGGGCGTTGCCCTCAAGCGCGAGCTACTCCGCCGGGAGGCCGAGGCCTTACTCCCAACTGTCGATCATGGACGGGAAGATGGGGTGCTCGCCGGGAAGGACGACCCGGACAATGTCTTCGGCCACCTGAAGACCACCGGCTCCGTTGGTCATTACGACCACTCCGGCGCGACGGATGGGGTCAAAAACGATTAGGTTTCGGCAACCGTCGAGCCAACCCCACTGCCAGCAGTAGTGGGCGGCGATTTCCCCATCCGTGGCCTCTCCCTCAGCGGAGTCCTCCAGACCCCACCCCAGGCCCCACGAGACGCCGTCGGCGGCCTCCGATTGCGGGGTCAGCATGGCTGTCACGGTGGCCGGAGTGAGCCGGACCGGATCACCCTCGACCGGGTTCAGGATGGCGACCACGAGACAGGCGTAGTCCGAAGGGGTAGTTCGCGCCCCATAGGCGGCGTTGACCCGGGTCGGCCGCCACTGGGCAACTGGCCCCTCGGCCTCGTAGCCGTGGGCGGTGAGGGGCTCGAGTTCCTCTCGCCAGAGAAAACTCGTGGCGCCCATGCCTAGGGGAGTAAAGAGGTGGTCGGCCGCGTACTGGTCAAAAGGCTGTCCCGTCACGCGCTCGATGACCCACTGGAGGTAGCGGTAGGCGTCGCTTGAGTAGGACCAGTGTAGGCCGGGAGTGAAGCAGATCGCCCCCCGGTCGTGGGTCAGGTCGGTGAAGCCGCTCGTGTGGCTCAGGACCATCCGCAGGGTGACGGCCTCGATCCTGGAGTCGCTGAGGTAGGCCTCGTTGGTGTAGTCGATGAGCGGCCGATCGAGTTCCAGAACGCCTGACTCCACCAGCTTGAGGGCGACGTAGGCGGTCATGGTCTTGGAGAAGGAAGCTCCCAGAAACACGGTCTTGTCCGTGACGGCCTCCCCGGTGGCCACGTCCGCCAGGCCGTAGCCCTTGGCCCAGAGGAGTTGGCCATCTCCGATGAGGGCGACGGAAACGCCCGGCACGCCTTTCCGTTGCATGGCTTCCGGAATCACAGTCTCAAGTCTGGCCACCACCGTCTCCAGGGCCACTCCGCCGACAGTGGGGGCGGGGGCGGATGCGGACGGATCCGGGTCAACCTGGAGGGCGTCTAGGCCGACAATGGAAACGGTCAGCCCGGCGGCGACGATGAAGACAACGAGGGCGGCGAGGGTACGACGCAACATCCCGGCACACACTCCTTGGGCGAGGCCGGCGCTGGCAAAGCCTTCCTTCCTATTGGCCGTCCGTGGGCCGGCCCCTGCCGGTGTGGCCGGCCTCGCTTTGCGCCAACGGACAACCAAGCGGGACGGGGTCCACGATCCCGGACCCCGTCCCCGTCACTCGCACCCAGGCACTGTCTGAGACGCCCCGCGGATCCGCTACCGCAAGCTAAATCAGGACGTTAAACCAGGCCACGTCGTCGTTGATGAATGTTCCGAAGGTAAGGACCGCGCACATACCTATGCACATCCATATGCAGCTCATACCGCAACCGGCTTCCTCCGCCATGGGACGGATTATCTCCACCTTGATTTCACCTCCTTTGGGCCCCGCTCACCTACGTGCCGGTGGCGCCATCGGCCCCTTCGGCCCTTGTCGAGAAAGGTCGAAGGTTCCTTCTATCCGATCGGATGGAAATGGCTATCGTGGGCGAGGCCGCTGGGCCGGTGCGCGCGCTCCAGGATGCCGACCTCCGCGCCGATAGCCTGACTGTCTTGAAAGATGTATTCTTGAGGGGCCGGCGTTGAGCTTAAGTCCTGGCAGGGGGCTAGCGGCCATGAACTCGCGGGACGCGGGGGTCCTGTCCCTCCTCTCCGCTCTGTGGGGTGGCTCCTTCCTCTTCATGCGGGTGGCCGCGCCCAGTCTGGGGCCGTTTGTGCTCATCGAGGTTCGTGTTCTCCTGGCGGGGCTGGCTCTTCTCGCCCACGCGCTCATCACCGGGCGCCTGCCGCCGCTGGGTGGCCGCTGGCGGGACTACCTGGTGATCGGGGTCACCGGCGCCGCCCTCCCCTTTGTCCTCATCTCCTGGGCGGAATTGCGCCTTTCGGCTTCGCTCGCCGCGACCCTGAACGCCACGACGCCACTCTTCGGGGCGGTGATCGCCGCTATCTGGATGGGCGAGAGACTGACCGTTCGGAAGATGGCCGGAATTGGCTTGGGACTATGCGGAGTAATGATTCTGGCCGGTCTGGGGCCGTTGCCCCTCACCGCCCGGACTCTTCTCTCGATGGCCGCCTCCCTGCTGGCGGCGATGTCCTACGGCGTAGCCGCTGTCTACACGAAGGTACGGGTGAAGACGACCGAGCCTCGGACTCTGACCCTCTACACCCAGCTCCTGGCCGCCCTGGTTCTCTTTCCGTTCGCGCTCTTCACCCTGCCGGCCGCTTGGCCCTCATCGACAGTGATCTGGAGCGTCCTGGCCCTCGCCCTTCTCTGCACGGCGTTCGCCAACATCCTCTACTTTCACCTAATCTCCAGTGTCGGGCCGACAAAGACCCTGATGGTCGCCTACCTGGTCCCGGTCTTCGGCGCCCTGTGGGGAGCGATCTTCCTCGGGGAGGCCCCGAGCGTGAGTTCCGGTCTGGGGTTGGTCCTGATCATCAGCAGCGTAGCCGTGGTTTCGACGGCGGACCGGAGCCGGCGAGGAACCTTGAAGCCGACCGGACCCTAGATGGCCTTGAGCAACTGCTGGGTCGCGCGGGCCGTTCCCTCGGGGGTGTCTCCACGTTTCAGGAGGAGTTCGATCTCGGCGACCGGCGCCTCGGACCCTTCGGTGTCTAGCGGTTTCTTGGGCGCGGCAAGCTCCACGGTGACCTTGCCCTCCCGCTCGTTCCAGCCCAATCTGGCCGAGAGCCGGATGCGCACCTCATCCAGGACGACCGAGTAGTGATGCATCAGCGCGGCGACGGGAATGTCCCGCGTGGCGTAACTGCCATCGAGTCGCGGAAGTGGAAGACCGATCATCTGCGGCTGGGCCCCGCCCGCGGCATCGGCCTGCCCCCCGTCGAGCAGTCTTCGATACTCGTCTAGAGAGTGGGCTTCCACGTCGGCCTGGGCGCCTCTGACGGCCTCCCCAAGCCCCCGCAGGAGGTCTGCCAGGGTGATCTCGGCCATGCCGCTTCCTCCTCCCCTTCCGGCTCGTTTGATCATGCACCCCCACTATACTAAGCCCCGCTGCTAGCCGCAAGGACCCGCCCGGTCCCGGCGCTTCTGTCATCAAGGTTGTGTATTGACAGGCCAGAGGGCCCAAAGTATAGTGCAATTGCCATTAACTAGCACTGTAGGGAGGTATCATTTATGCCTGACATACCCCAGGAGTTCGCAGGATTGCCCATCGGCCAACTGATCTGCGGGCCAATCATCGAGGTGGCCAAGGGACAGTCGGAGCTGTGCAAGGTCTACCTCGATTTCGTGTCCAAGCTGGCCTGGAAGGACGGCAAGCAAGACGGTGAGACAAACATAGTCAAGTTCAATCTGACCCGACCGGTCACCGATGGCGCCGGAAACATCAGCACTCAGAGCGTCGAGGTCCAGGCCCCCCTGATCTCGCTGGTCCCCGTGCCGGCTTTCACAATGGATCAGGTGACCGTCAACTTCACCATGGAGGTCAAGGACCAGACGGTCGACAAGAAATCCCTTGATGAGACCGCCTCATTCTCCGCGGGCGTCCGCTACTGGGGGTGGAACGCTTCGTTGAGTGGCTCGGTCACCAATAAGAGCGAGAACACTCGGAGCACGGACCATTCGGCCAAGTACGACATCTTCGCCAAGGCGATCCAGCAGCCGCCGGCGGAAGGTATGGCCAAGCTGACCACGGTTTTCGCCGCTTGCATCGAGCCGATCGTCACGGGTGGCGGCAAGTAGGCGCGCTGCCGTCGGCCAGAAGATGGAAAGCTTGAACTCGCCAAGCCGAGGCCGTCCACTGGTGGTGGACGGCCTCGGCAGCCGGAGAAAGCTGAATGCACCCCGCCTAGAACAGGACGCCCGTCCAGGCGACGTCATCGTTAATGACGACCATGTAAAAGACAACGTAGCACAGCGTATAGCACATTCCGATGCAAGTCACGCCGCAGCCGGGTTGTTCCGCGTTGATAATCTCCACCTCTGGCACACCTCCTCCCGGTTCCGCACACCCATGGATCGCTTCACACGGGCTTCCCGGCCCTTGCTCGCCCAGATGGAGAGTTCCTCCTATTCAACCGGACGGGAATGGCTATAGGTAACCCACTCAGACTAGAAGAGCCGCGAAACCACGACGTAAACCGTCGCGGACATGGCCAGGAACACCAGGGACCCCAGAACGAGACCCTTCAGACCCTTGTCCCGGATGCTCCGGAATTCGACCCCAAGCCCCATGGCGATCATGGCCATCAGGATGAGCGTGGCGCTCAACTTGACTGAGGCGCCGACCGCCGCCGGCGGCACCAAGCCGGTGGAGCGGACAACGCCGGCCAGAATGAACCAGAGCACGTAGGTGGGAAACGTCGCCGCGGCGCGCCGGGCCGCGGAACGCGGAGCGGCCGACCCGCCAACCTCACCGCCCTCGCGTCCGAAGGCCAGACCCAGGGCCAAAGCCACCGGCACGAGCAGGACCACCCGGGCCATCTTGACGAGGGTCCCGATTTCCCCGGCTTCGCCACCGCGGGCGAACGCAGCCGCCAGGCAATGGGCCACGGCCGGCAGGGTCGCCCCCGACCACACGCCGTACTGGGGGTCGGTAAGCGAACCCGTTAAACCCACGGCGGTGTAGACGAAAACGCCGATGGCGCCGAGGAAGCTGACCACCGAGATGGCCACGACCGAGTCTTCCTTGTTCGCGCCCACGACCGGAGCGACGGCGGCGATGGCGGATGTCCCACAGATGCAGGAGCCCACCCCGACCAGGGCCGATAGCCGGGCATCGACCTTGAGGAGGCGGCCCAGGACGCAGGCCAGGAGCAAGGTCGCGGGCACGAGAACCAGCACGAGAATGAGGACTCTAGGGCCGAGGCCAACGAGAGACCGGAAATCGAGTTTGAAACCGAGCAGGATGATGCCCGCTCTAAGCAACATCTCGGAGGAGAAGGCGAAACCGGGCTTGAGCGCGGCGGGCAAACGGACCAGGTTACCCAGGACCGTCCCCAGGATGATGCCGATGGTCAAGGCCTCGAGACTCACCCATGGGGCCAGGAGTCGGCTGAGAAGGCTGGAGATGACGGCCAGGAGATAGACAGCCAGGAGTCCGGGGGCCAGCTTCCGCAGGTTCCCAGTCAAGGAGGTCACACCTATCGGCACTAGTCTGGACTACACTATACCAGTAGCCAGCTATGGCCGTAAGGGGTACTTAGTATCTAACCATGGCCAAGAACAGTGACCCGACCGCATTTCGGAGGAGGCGACACGGAACTTATGCCAGCGTCAGCACCGCGGCGAAGTGGGCCAGGCTGCCGGCCATAACGAAAAGGTGCCACACGTCGTGGAAAGCGAAGCGACCCGGCCACAGGCGAGGCCACTTCATCGCGTAGCCCACGGCGCCGACAGTGTAGAAGGCGCCTCCGGCGGCCAGCCAGCCCAGACCGGCCGGCGTAACCGCTTTGACCAGGGGGTAGGAGGCCGCGACGACCAGCCAACCCATCGCCAAGTAGAGTCCGACGGAGAGCCAGCGCGGCGCGTCTATCCAGAGGAGTTTGAGGACAACGCCGGCCACGGCCAGACCCCAGACGGCGCCGAAGAGGGACCACCCCCACGGGCCACGGAGGGGCACCAGGCAGAAGGGTGTGTAGGTCGAGGCGATAAGGACGAAGATCATGATGTGGTCGACCTTACGGAGCACGCGCGTCGGGCCTGGGGGCAGGCGCAACGAATGGTAGAGCGTGCTCGCCGTGTAGAGCAGGATGAGGCCCGCGCCGAAGATGGGGAACGACACCAGGTGCCAGACCGTCCCCGCGGCCGAGGCCCGGGAGACGAGCACGCCCAGCCCGACGATCGAAAGCAGAGCGCCGAAGAAGTGAGTCAGGGCACTGGCCGGGTCCTTGAGTCGCGCGAGCGGTTTCACACGGCCCACCACCTTCGTTATGTTTAGCCTCCGGGCCAGCGGGGCTTCGGGAAGCGGTCCGCGTGGCGCCCGGCCATGCGGGAACTTCCGCCGCTAGGGGCCGACTCCTGCCCGCCCTGGACTACCCCCCACTCCCGGCCAGCCCGAGGAGTCTGGCCAGCCTCTCAGACCTGGCTCGCGTGCCGGGGGCAAGTGGGAGCCGGATGCCTTCCGGCGGATGGTGACGGAGTTCGTGGTCTTAGATATTGGAAGGATTGGGCCTCCCTGGCGGCGAACGCCAACCCTGGGTGTCCGGTCGAAGCTCCGCATTCCGCCCCGGCGAATCTGATCAACCCGTCGCACGGACACTCGCCACCACAAGGGGGGTGCGGTTCTTTGATGACAGAAAGCAGCCAGGTGACGCCAGCGGCAGAGGATAGTGCGGCACGCGGTATTGCGGAGTTGATTGAGTCGAATCGCGGGGAGCTTGCGCAATTAGTCGACCTTCAGGGCGGGTTCTCCGGCATCGACCAGAAGGTCAAGACGGAACTCGCCGAGTTCGGGAACTTGGTCGTGACGAACGGGCGACAGAAGGGCCTACCATTCATCTGGGGTAGCATCAGGATCTTGGCGATCTATGGGAAGTGGTCCTGGTGGCGCGATCCCCCACGGCCACCTAGCCCCATATAGACCGGCAGTATCTTGGCCATCTATGGGAAGGGGTCCGAGTTGCGGTACCGTCTTGACCCGCATGTGCTGATTGAGCGCGCGCGCCGTCTGGAAGCGGAGCGGCCAGTTCCCGCGCTTCCCGATGTGGCGGCTCTGTGTCTCCGCATCAGGCATCACGCTCGCGCCCTTGGGGTCTTGGAGGAGAGCTCCAATGCCCTTCTGGACTGGGCCACGAGCCGGTATGAAGCCTGGGCGGCCTCGCTCCACGACTCCGACCTGGATGTCATCAAGGCGACCCTCGCTTCGGACCCCATCAACCTGCTCCTGGGTGGACTCTGTCTCCCTAGTGCGGGCGTCCGCGAACGCGTGGTCGCGGCCTACCTAACCTTTGCCCAGCGCTTCCATAACCATGGCCTTTCCGTCGTGTCCCACGAAAACGAGCCGCTCGCCGGGGCCCTCTTTCGCGCCATGGGCCGCTGGAAAGAAGTCCGTTGCCTACCTTCTTCCTCTGGCCGCCTTCCGGTCCTCGGGGTCGACATTCATGGGATTGCGCGGTATGCGCTCAGCGCTAGCGAATTCGGAAGCAGACTCGTCGACGTATCGGAGCGACGGCTAATCGAACCAGTCGTTGAGGCCCACCTTGTCAAGTCGGCACGAACCTGCGACCTCCTTAGTGCGGGATCCTCGCTCCTTGCCGCGACGCTCCTTGGGATGGCCCGGGAGCGATCGCAGGAACTCGCTGCCTGGCTAGTGAGGATGTTTCGGAGCGATGGTCTTATTGGATACCTCGAGTTCTACGAGGGCATCGAGACCAGAGCCAACCTTCTCATTTGCGCCAATGCCTACTGGGGACTTCATGCCGCGTGCACGCCGGAGGCGCTGTATCCGACTCTGACGCGCGTACGCGAGACCGTGGGCCCTCCAAGGCAAGCAGCCAAGTTGGACCCTCCGATTCTCGACATCGACCTGAACCGTTGTGAGCGGGTGGGGCACTCGCTTTGCCGGTGGCTCGATGAGCGTCTTCCAAGGTTTCGCCTCCTGCCCGCGTGCAAGAACCGAGCCGATTTCGACGACCGCTTCAAGCCGGCGGTGGAGATGCTTCTGGTCCTTTTCATCCTCACCGGGCCGGAGCACATTGAGCTGGGTTCCCCCTTTGTCTCCTGGGCCAGGCGCATGACGGAGAAGCTTGAGGACCACCTCGACTGGGAGGGACTTGTAGAGAGCTTCAGGATGCACGCGACGGATTCGATTGGACTCATGTCACATGTCCTACTGGAACAACTGACGGGCAGACGATCCCGCTTCCACGATGAGGTGGTCGAGTTCCTGCGGCATCCCCTCGCTCAAGCCAAAGAGCGCACGCCGATGAGGCAGTTAGAGTTCCACATGGTTCGATACCTGCACGGGCAAGCGTGTGCCCGCGCGGACATGAAGAAGGAGCTTTCGCGGACCTTGCTTGGTCGCGCTTGTGATCCGATGTTCTTCTCCAATGAAGATGCCTACGACATCACGCATGCAGTCATATACGCCCTGGCGTTGGGCCGCATGTCGGATTTGGATATCCTTGCGCCGTATCGTCCCTGGCTCCGCCGCCATCTAGCGGCACTTACGCTCGCCAGCATGCTAGATGGGGATTTCGACTTGGGAGGAGAGTTCCTAATCTGCTGGGCTCTCGGCCAACAAGAACCCGATCCCAGGTTCGCACTGTCGGTCGAGCTTCTTCTCGGTGCCGTCCAGGAAGATGGCTCGGTATCGGGGCCGCCCCGGGAGATAGGTGAGGACATGGAGGCTTTCGAGCGATGCTATCATACGACGCAAGTGTGTCTGGTGGCGTTGGCGGAAGTCTGGATCGCGCAGCAGCGACTGAAGGGCGTGCGTAACATGGTCTCCGGTGGTCCCGGACCCGGGTGCGGCCTCTTGTATCGTCCCGCTTTGGTGGGCGGAGCGGTTGACCCGCCCCGCCCACCGAGTTCCGTCTACTCCTGCTGCGGGTTGGCTAGGATACCCGCCCAGGCCATGTCGTCGCTGATGGCAACCATGTACAGCGGGGGTATGAAGCACATCACGACACAAACTCCGATGCAGCCGTAGCCGCAAATGGCTACGGCGTTGGGAGTAATGACTTCCACTCTAGCTCACCTCCCTCGATCGGTTTAGACCGCTAGGCGCGGGCGCTTCCCGCGAGTTGCGGCGGTCGATAGGCTCAGCCCTTGTCTAATCATGTCGAATGTTCCTTCTACCCGACTGGATAGATGTAGCTATCGGCATCGCCAGGGTGCCCCTCTCGGGACACAGGGGAAGCGTCCAGGTGCGTGGAAGGAAATGGAGATCACCCGCTCGCGGGGAGGGACCCCCGGTAGACGGAGGCGGTCACAGATGAAGACACCGATGGCCGGGCGACGCAATTACGACGATGTCGGCCACGGTCTGGGTCACCGGCTGGCCGCGTGTCTGGCAGTCCTCCTGATGGCGGTTTGCCTGGGTGCCTGCAAGCAGACTCCCAAGCCCGACGTGGCCGCGCCGCCACAGCCGGCTGCCCCCCAGGATGACCTGTCCCTGGCGACCTCGGTGGTCGCCGGGCCCGAGGGCGGACTGGCCTATGCCCAGGCCCAACCCTGCCCCTCACCGTTCGGGAACCCCGCCTACGGTTACGTGGCCGACTTCCACATGAACAAGGACAACCTGAGGGTCCTGGTCAGCGGGGAGCAGGTCTCGGTCTGGGAAACCGACCTACTGGTGTGGCTCGACGCCTCCAGGGTTCTGGTGCGCGGCTACCGCCTCGTGGACCTCCGCGGTGTCGGGTCCGTCGATCTGCTGACCCACGGGAGTAGGCCTGGGGTGGTCAGCCCCGACCGCCGGTTCGCGGCCTGCCGAACCGAGTCGGGCGATGTCGTCATCACCGATCTTAGCACTCTCTCGTCCGTGACCGTGGCGAGTTTCGGCCCCACCGACTGGGAGGGCAGCGGGCCCGGCGAACCTCCTACCCCTCGGATGGCTTGGTCGGGGAACTCGGTTTTGCTCTTTGATGGACCGCGGGATGGCGCCCCGGCGATTTGGCGCTACGAGCTCGGAGCCAGTGCGCCTGAGGTCCTTCGGCAGGGCGCCTGGGGCATCCAGGCCTCCCCCGGTGGAAGCTATGTCTCTTTCGTGGTCATGCCCACCTGGGAGGATGTCGAAGGACTGCGGATCATGGCGGCCGGCGAGGGCGATCGGGAGATCCCGGTCGCCGCCGAGGTCGCCGGCGAACCGCTGGCTGCCCGGCTGTACTGGAATGAGCCCGAGGGCCTCGCGCTCATCCTCGGCCCGCATCGGGCGATCCTGGCCGCCATTCGCCCGGAAGGACTGGCTCTTCTGGCCCAAGAGGACGGGCTGGCCGGAACCGTGCTCCCGGGTACAGTGAAGGCGACGGATGCGTCCTTCGTGGCTTCTTTCGGCGTGCTGAACTGGGAGGGAAACGTTCCCGCAGACCTTGGGTACAGCGGTCTCGCCGCCACCCATCTGGTCCTGGAAGCATGGGACGAAGTCATCGCCCGGCTGGATGCCGCGGCCCGGATCGTCGTCCGGATCCCGGTAGGGGTCGGACCCGAGGTCGAGTTGAGCGCTGCCGACCGGCAGTCCCTGGCCGATCTCGTGCGGCTCAACTTCGACGTGGATGGTCCCGCCGGCGGGTTCTTCCCGCCCTGGCCACGCCCGACCATCGAAGCCTTCGACTCTGAAGGGACGAAGACCCTCGTCATTCGCTGCCTGGAGCAGCAAGCTTGTGAGGTCGACCCCGGCCGCTGGGGCTACGTGTGGCTCAGCAACCAGCTTGCGGGCGTGCAGCCTCTTTGGGACTGGGCGGCCAGCCGCCTTCCCCCGGTGACCCTGGACCAGGCCCGACCGGAAAGTCTGATGCTGGCTACCGGGATATGGTTTCAGAATGGCCTCGCGGCGGAGAAAACCTGGCACTGGAGCGGCTGCGTCGTGGACGCCGGCGACGTCTTGTCCAGGGGTGAGTGCGCGGGCCCGGCCGCGCGACCCGAGTCGCCTGAGCTGATCTTGACCTTCGAAGGAGTGCCTGAAGGCCGGGAGGAGGTTCTTGTGACGGCAGAGGGCTTCTGGTGGGCCGGGCAGTGGTACCGCCTCAAGGACGCGCTGGAGATCGCGGGCCTGCAGAGCGTGCCCTAGGGTCGTCAGTGTCGCGGTCAGGCGGTCCACCCGGGACCACCTCCTAGAGACTCGCCATTCCTGCCTGGCCCTCCTCGTGCGCCGCTTCGCCCCGGAACCCCGTCCGCGCGTCGTGACGGGTGAGAGCGGCGACAGAGAGCACCAGCCCGGCGGCCGCGCCCAACGCCACCCAGAAGGGGGCAGTGGGCCAAAACTGCTTCAGGTAGCCGGCAACCGGCGTGGCCAGAGCCGTCGCGAACCCGGTGACCATGCCGATGGCCCCGAGCGCGCGTCCCCGCACCGACTCCTCGACGACCGAGACCCTAAAGGTGTCGACCGAGACCATCGTCACCATCATGAAGCCGCTCATGAGAGCGAAGCCCGCCACAATCGAAGCCGGGGACCTCTGAGCCGACCAGAGCAGGACCGCGACGACCAGCCCGATGGCTCCAATGGAGAACATCTTGTTGGCCCCGAACCGGCCCACAAGCCTGCCCGCCACGAGGCTCATGAGGGCCGACACAACCGAGGCCACGGCGAAGAAGATATTGATGGTGGCCTTGGACAGACCCATGGCGTCGCTGGCGTGAAGCGACAGGAACGGTCCCCACATGGTCATGGCCAGGACAACGTTCCAGAGGGCCACCGCCAGCAGGACGAGACCCATCCGGCCTTCGAAAATGTGCCGCAAGGCGAAGGGCTTGGAGCCGGTGCTTTCCGGGCGTGTCTCGCGCAGCGAGAGCAGCCTGCCCGTGGCCGCGGCGAGCACGAGTATCCCGGAGATGATGAGCAGGCCTTTGGCGCCGACACTGGGGAGGAGTCTCGCGCCGGCGAGAGGGCCGAGGATGAGGCTCACGCCGATGGAGAACTCGATAAGCCCGAAGGCCCGGCTACGCCTCCTGGGCGGCACCGACTCCCCGACTATCAACGAGAACACGGGACCGGTGACCGCGTTGGCCAGGGTCCAGAGAGTGTAGATGACCGCGAAGGGCAGCCAGGACGGCATGAAGGCGGCCGCGATCAAGGCCAGTCCGCCCACGTGCATGGGGTAGACCATAATCGGGAAACGTCCGACCCTATCCGCCAGCCGGCCGGCCCAGTACTGCGCCAGCGCGCCGACCGCGGCCCAGACAGAAATGGCCGCGCTTATCTGGAGGTCGGAGGCGCCCAGGTCCCTCAGGATGAGTGAGAAAATGGGGCTCCAGAGCATCGTCGCGCCCACAATCACCCCGGCGGTTACCGCCATGGTGGGCACGTTGCGAGACATGCGGGCGAAGTCGGGGCCCGGGGCCGTGGTCGGGCGAGGGCCCGGAGAAGCTCCCGGAGAAGCCTCTTCAACCATCGCCAAACCGACCCCCTTCTCCCCGCCTGGTCTACCCCGCTCGGCTACTTCCCCTCAGGGCGGCGTTCTGCCTGCTAGGGGAGACCACCGCGGTCGAAGGCATGATCTCCCAGGTCAAGTGGCGGTCCACGGTTTTTCGCTGCTTTCCTCTGTTAGAAGGATGCGGCTGCTGTTCCAACGACTTCCCAGCGACATGGGCTGCCAGGGGCCGCCGGAGATGTGTCGCCGGCGGAAGGGCTCTAGGCTTGGGGAAGGAGGGATGAAGCGTGGCGAAAGATCTGCATTGTCCAAGCTGCGGTGCGTGGGTGGGAAACTGCGGCCATGTGTCTGGAGGATTGACCGATCCGGTGACTCTATCCGGAACATGCAAGTGCGGGCGCGAGTTCTCCGTGACCTGCAGTGGTGGCTGCATCTGACGGCCGTGCGACGCGGCGGTAAGTCCATGCCGCGGATCGTCCGCCGGATGACGACTGGGCGGGTGGGGGTGAGTCCACCTCCCCCACCCGCCCATGTCCGCGTCGGGGGCCTACTGCTGCGGGTCGGCCAGGATGCTCGCCCAGGCGACATCGTCGCTCGTCGCGACCATATAGAAAGGCGGCAAGACACACATCCCGACACAAGCCATGATGCAGATGTATCCGCAACCGGCCTCAGCGTCTGGACCAATGAACTCCACTCTGGCTCACCTCCTCTCGGCCGCGCGGCCCAAGTTGGATGGCGACGCAGCCCTTGTCTAGGAATGTCGAAGGTTCCTCCTACCCGACGGGATAGATACGGCTATCGCTTTTCCCCGCGGGGCACCGAGCGAAAACCCGGCGAGAAGTGAAAGTACTTTCTCCTTCCGCGCGTATTGAGAGTAGCCGGCGGGTGGGTCGGGCGTGGCCGGCGTGGCGGGTGGGTCGGGCGTGGCCGGCGTGGCCAAGAAGAACGGCAGTGGGAGAGGCCGAGGTGGAAGCCATCGTCATCGATGGACCGCGGGCGGAGTCCGGCGTCGTTTGTCCTGAGCGACCCGGGCCGAGCGATTGGGAGCTGGTGAAGAGAGCCCGGCGCCGACCCGAGAGCGGCCCGCCGCACGAGGCCGCGGACTCCGGCGCGGGCGCCTTCGCCGCCCTCTTCGAACGCCACGCCCGGGCGGTATTCACTTACCTTCTCCGCCTCACAAGCAGCGAGGCGTTGGCTGAGGACCTCACCCAGGAGGTGTTCCTAGCCGCCTTCCGGCGCCTGGACGACCTTCGTCCCGAACGGACCGCGGGCGGCCAGGCCTCTACCCTCCGACCCTGGCTGCTGCGAGTAGCGCGAAACCTGGCCTTCTCGCACTTTCGCCGGAATCCGGTCTCCCTTTCTCTGGACCGGGGCCCCGGAGGAGATGGCGGCGACGGCGCGGGGCGGGGCGCCTGGGGCAGTCCGGTCACCGGGCCCGAGGAGGAAGCCATGCGGCGGGAAACGACCGACGAGGTGAGGCAGGCCGTGGCCCGCCTGTCACCCCGCTACCGGGAACCGCTGCTTCTCTACTACGCGGGCGGGCTAACCTACGGCGAGATCGCCTTCGTCTTGGGGATTCCGCTGGGCACCGTGGCTACCAGGATAAGAAGGGGTGTGGCGGCCGTGGGCAAGGAGCTAGCCCGACCTCCAATCCCGGAGTCGGCAGCGCGGACGGACCAGTCGCCGAGCCGGCCGGGGAACCGGGCGTCGAGCCGGCCGGGGAACCGGGCGTCGACCCGCCCGAGAAGCCTGGGGAGGATCCAGCCATGAAGCCGGACGCGGAGACGGATCGGGCCCTGCGCCTGGCCCTGGGTGAAGCCCGCCTGCCGGACACGCTCTGGCCGGGCCTGGTTGCCCGTCTCAACTCAGCCGGGGCCGAAGAGAGAGCCACCACTGCCGGCGGTGGGCGAAGCCGGCGCACCGCGGCTTTCTCGGGCAGCGAGGCGATTCCGGCCCTTGCCGCAGTGGCCTCGTTCTGCATTCTCTTTCAACTCTACCTGGCCGGGGGCGCCGGTCTGGCCTGGGGACGCCTGGAGGGGCTTGTAAGCCAGGCCGTCCTCCTCGCCCAGAGGTGGGCGCTCTGGACCAGCACTCTGTTGACGGGAGGTTGATAGGTCTTGAGACCAAGAAAGAAGAGCCCGTTTCTGGCGGTTCTCTTGTCGCTCATTCCGGGGCTCGGTCACCTCTATGCCGGTGAGGCCGGGAAGGGAGTCCTACTCTTTCTGGGGACGACTCTGGCGGGGTTCCTGATGGTCATCGTCCCGGGACTGCAACTGGCCTTTGGCTCACTGTCGGGGGCATGGATGAACTCGTGGGACTTCCAGCCCCTGGCCGGAGGCATGACCGTGGCCGCGACGGCGTCTCTCTACGTTTTGGTCATCGGACCGGCCCTGGTGATCTACAGCATGGCCAGCTCGCACCGGAGCGTGGTGCGGTACAACGAAGCGGTCGACGCGGGAGGGCTCGGTTCGGGAAGGCCCGGCGTCGTGGTCGGGTCCGGCGGCGGCGGTGCGCCGGCCGGCGACGGCTCGGGAGGGCCCGGCTCGTGGACACTCTCAGCCACTCAGACCATCTTCTGGGGTCTGGTCCTGACCATCCTTGGGGCGCTCCTGATCTTGCCGCCACTCCTGCCGGATCTCTTCGTCTCGGCCGGACAGCTCTGGCCGCTGCTACTGGTAGTTCTGGGTTTGGCAGTTATCTGGGGTGTGGCCGGCAACGGCCACCTGGGGAGGCGCAAGGAATGATCAACGTCGGAGTCTGGTCACTTGGTCTGGCCCTGTGCCTGACCGGTATCGGTCTTCTCGTCGGGAACCTGACCGGGTCGCTGAGCGCGGCCCGCCTGGCGGATTTCTGGGGTCTCATTCCGCTCCTTCTCGGGGCGGAGATGCTGATCGCCCACTACCGCGCGAGGCGCACATCGGCTGCCGGGCAGGCCGCCTCCGTCCGGCTTCACGCGGGCAGCCTGGCGGGGCTGCTGGTCCTGGTTGTCGTGGCCGGCGCCGTCAACCTGAACGGCCTGTTGGGCGCGATGCCCTGGAACTGGCATTTGGGGGCGCCCTGGGGGACGAACTTCTCCCGGGAGGCCACGTCGTCGGTGAGCCAGAGTCTCGGGACGGGTCTGGGGCAAGAGGTGACCACGCTGGTCCTCGACGTGCCCCCCGGCCACTGGACGATAGTCGGGGCCGATGTGGATGACGTGGCCGTGGAGGCCGAGATCACGGCCAGGGCGGCCACGATTTCCCGGGCTCAGACCGCGGCGGCCGGAGCGAAAATCGACCTCGTAACCGAGGGGAGCGACCTTCACCTTCAGGTTAGCGCTCCCGGCTACGATCCCGACTTCTCGGTCACGTCGGTTTCCCTGGCGGTCGAGGCGACCATCACCGTGCCGAGGCGTCTCGCTGTCGAGTTCGAGGCTTCCACGGCCTCGGTTGAGATCCGCGACATCGGGGGGCGCGTCATAATTGACACCTCCACGGGAGACGTCGAGGTCAGCCGGGTGGCGGGTCCGCTAACGGTCCGCACCTCGACCGGCCACATCGTGGCCCAAGACATCGGAGGCGACGCGGACGTCTCCTCGTCGACCGGGTACATCGAGTTGACGGGCGTGGGCGGGTCCGTGCGGGCCCAGGCGACCACGGGCCGGATCGCGGTCAGCGAACCCGGGACCTCGGTCGACATTCACGCCACTACCGGCACCTGTCTTCTGGCCTCGTCCAAACCCGTGGCCGGGGATTGGTCGGTCGACGCGTCCACCGGTTCCGTCGAGGTTCGCTTCCCGCGGAGCTCGGACGTGAGCTTGAGAGTCCGGACAGGCTTCGGCGCCATCTCAAGCAACCTCGGTTTCTCCATCAGTTCCTCGATCGGGGAGAAGAAGATGGAAGGAACCCTGGGAGAGGGAACCTACCAGGTCTGGATAGCGGCCTCCACGGGCTCGGCCACAATCAACGGAACGGAGTAGGCCCGGTCGAGAGGGGTCAACTCGGCGGGCGCGGCGGGAGACCCAGGGAGGCCGCCTGCTCTCTGAGAATGGCGGCCGAACGCCTGAAAGCCTCCGTCTCGGCGGGGTCCAGGGGCAGCTCGATGAGCCTCTCGATGCCGGCCCGCCCCACGACGGCCGGAACACCGAGGTAGACGCCCTCCACGCCGAGGTAGCCGTCGACCAGAGCGGAGACCGACAACACGCTGTGCTCGTCCCGGAGAATGCTCTCCACGATTCGGGCCAGACCCACGGCGATGGCGTAGTAGGTCGCCTTCTTCCGCTTGATGATCTCGTAGGCGGCGTCCCGCGTCTTGAGGAAGATGTCCCGCTGGGCGGCCGGGTCGAAGCCCGGGCTATCCTCCAGGCGAATGCCGGCGATGTTGGCCAGGCTCCAGACCGGAACTTCGCTGTCGCCGTGCTCCCCGACGACGAAGGCATGGACGCTTCGCGGATCGACGCCATGGCGCTGGCTGAGGAGAAAGCGCAGGCGAGCCGTGTCGAGGATGGTCCCGGAGCCGATGACGCGTGAGGCCGGGAATCCCGAGAGCCGCCAGGCCGCGTAGGCCATGATGTCGACGGGGTTCGAGGCCATCAGAATGATCGTGCCGGGACAATGGCGGACGATGCCGGCGACCACCTCGCGGAGAACGGCCACGTTCCGGGCCAGAAGACTCAGGCGATCCTCGCCCGGATTCTGACCGACCCCGGCGGCCACGCAAACGACGGCGGCCCCCTCCAGGTCGGAGTACCCGCCGGAGCGCACCCGGACCGGCCGGGCGAAGGGCACGGCGTGGCTGAGGTCCATGGCCTCTCCGTCGGCCTTGTCCCGTCGCTTATCGACGAGAATGATTTCAGAAGCCAGCCCGCGCAAAACCGCCGTATAGGCGAAGGTTGATCCCACGAACCCTGTCCCGACTATTCCGAGCTTGTCGGGACAAGCCAGCGGCCCATCGACCTCACCGTTCGGGAACATGGCCAGCACCGCCTCCCCTCTCCTGGCCGCTCAGCTCGCGGACAGCTCCGGTCGTGCCAGTCGCCCCGGCACGCGTCCCGGTCCGGGTCCCGGCCCGCCTAGTATGGCTGGTGAAGAGGTTTCCTTGCGGAACTCTCCATCGGCGTTGGGGCGGCTCCTTCCTACGAGCATCCTCCATCCCGAGAACCTGCCCCCGCCCGATGTGCTGGCTCAGGAGATCGTCGAAGACCTCGAGCCCTCACGGACCTAATCAGGACGCTCGTACGCAAGGGGGAACCCCATCCGGGGTCCCCCCTGCCACTCCGCTATATGCCGCTGGCAACCGCCTGTCGCTCACAACCGACTCTCACTCACAGGCGCCGCGAGCGGATACGCCCCTTCGTCAGGGCTGTTCCGTCTCGCTTCCGTCCTGGTTCCTCATGAAGTGATGACCCCCGGCGCTCTCCTCGACCTGTTCGAAGAACCACTGCTCTTGGTCGACATCCGGGAAGCTGGCCGCCCGGCCCAGGAGAGGTCCCCGATAGAACAGACGGTTGATAATCGTCACGGCCTCGTCACGGAGGATCAGGGAGTCGGGCCTGAAGGTCGAGTCCCCATAGCCCGTGATGATGCCGCTCCGGAAGCAGCCTTCGATGAAATCAAGGGCCCAGTGGTCGCCAAGATCACCAAGATGGTGAGTGATAGGCGGCGCCCCGACGGCGCCCGCGGCCCTCGCTGCGATCGCGGCCAATTCCGCCCGAGTAATCGGCTGGTTCGGACGGAATGTGCCGTCGGCATAGCCCTCCATTAGTTCCGCCCTAGTGACGGCCTCGATGGCGCTCGCGGCCCAGAACGTCGGGTCCACATCCGCGTAGAGCGACTGGCCCATGGCCAGATCCTCCAGATCCAGGATGCGCATGAAGGCGGTCGCGATTTCCGCGCGGGTGAGGGGTCCATAGGGCTTGAACTCCCCGTCGGGGTAGCCGATGATGTAGGGCCGGTGGACCTGCGGCCCGTAGCGGTTGGAGAAGAGCAGGACTTCGACCCGGGCTTCCCCGCGCTCATCGCCGGTCGAACAACTGATTGCCGCCGTGCTACTGGCGATCTCCTCGGCGGATGGCAGGGTGGACACTCGGACTCGGTAGGTTAGGGTCCCTCTCTCCCCCGCGCCCATTTCCGGCAGAAGCCAGGCTACGGACGAGCCGGCCGCGGTTCCCGCTCCACAGTCGATCAGCCCGGTATGGTCCGGAATGCTCGCCGTGATGAGGACTCCGCGAGCCACTGTCGCGGGGCCGTTCTGGTACTCGAGGGTGAACTCGATGGTGCTTCCCTCGCCGAAGACTCGACCGTTGACTGAGAGATTGACCCCCAGAACCGGAGCCAAGACGGGTTCGTGGACCACGTTCTGGACCCGGATCGACATGATCTGCGAGTCCGTTCCGCCTTTGCCGTCGGAGACGCCCACGACCGGACCGTAGAGCCCGGCTGACCTGTCGGAGGCCATACCGGAGAAGGTTCCGTCGCCATCCCAGGTGATGCCGTCCGGCAGTGCGCCGGTGAGAGTCCAGGTCAGCGGGTCACCGTCGGGATCGGAGGCTGTCAGGTCAGTGAGGTGACCGCCTTCGGCAAGGACTTGGGTCAGCCCACCCGTGATCGACGGGGCCCGGTTGGTGTCGGTGACGGTGACGACCAGGCTTGTGTCGGCGAAGAGGCCGCCGCCGTCGGAGGCCCGGATCGTGGCGGTGTAGACGGGTCCGTTCTGGAAGGCGGCGTAGTCAACCGTGCCCAAGAAGGAGCCGTCGGACTGCAGGGTGATGCCGACCGGAAGCGAGCCGCTCT